>JAABUL010002659.1_pt1 | contig 28928 bp, 25 predicted proteins | sample 5559151 | NCBI WGS metagenome assembly JAABUL01 (sample SAMN10711876, study PRJNA513368) | rock metagenome | isolation source: Antarctica rocks | place: Antarctica: Victoria Land, Pudding Butte sud
GGTGCATCTGGCCTACACGCGCTATATTTCGACGGTGCGGCAGGAGCCGACGATTATCCAGTTAATCCCCGTGCAGCCCGCGCAGGAAAGCCAGGAAGGCAAGGAGGGCCAGGAGGGTGAAGACGGCGGCGCGGCTATCCAATACGAGTATGAGCCCGATCCAGCCGCCGTGCTGAATAGCCTGCTGCCCCGCTATATCGAGACACAGATCTATCGCGCTGTCCTCGAATCGAAGGCGAGTGAGCAGGCCGCGCGCCTGGTAGCGATGCGTAACGCCACGGACAACGCCAATGAACTCGTGGGCGACTACACGCTGAGCTTGAATAAGGCGCGCCAAGCCAGCATTACGACGGAGATCGCGGAGATTTCCGCCGCTGCCGAGGCGCTACGATAAGACAAGGGCCTGCGACTGCGGTCGCAGGCATAGGCAGGCATAGGGAGGAGACACACATATGGCAGCGACAGCAGAACCGGCGACCACACAATCGACATCCACGTCAACAGCGACGGGGCGGGTCGTGCAGGTCATCGGGCCGGTGGTCGACGTCGAGTTCCCCGAGGGGAGCTTGCCTGCGATCTACAACGCGCTCGACGTCATCCTGACCGGCGCGGCGGCGCAAGAGAATCTCGCGGTCAGCAACGACCTGACCAACAAGAACGAGGACGCCGGCGGCCAGGCCCACGCCACGGGGCAGGCTGGCGACGGCCAGGAGGCGCCGACGCTCGTGCTCGAGGTGCAGCAAGAGCTCGGCAATAATGTCGTGCGCGCTGTGTCTATGGGGCCGACCGACGGCCTGCAGCGCGGTACGGAGGTGCGCGACACCGGCGGCCCGATCTCCGTGCCCGTCGGAGATGTCGTGTTGGGCCGCATCTTCAACGTGCTCGGCCAGACGGTCGACAACAAGGGTCAGATCGCGGCTGACGCGCCGCGCCTGCCCATCCACCGCGCCGCTCCTTCGTTTGAGGACCAGGCGACCGAGATTGAGATGCTGGAGACGGGCATCAAGGTCATCGACCTGATCGCGCCGATGCGGCGCGGCGGCAAGACCGGTATCTTCGGCGGCGCCGGCGTGGGTAAGACGGTTACGATCCAGGAACTCATCGCGAACATCGCGCGCGAGCACGGCGGGTATTCCGTGTTCGCCGGCGTGGGTGAGCGCACCCGCGAGGGCAACGACCTCTATCATGAGATGACTGAGTCGGGCGTCATCGACAAGACGGCTATGGTGTTCGGCCAGATGAACGAGCCGCCGGGCGCGCGCCAGCGCGTGGGGCTGTCGGGTTTGACCATGGCCGAGTACTTCCGCGACCAGGAAGGCCGCGATGTGTTGCTGTTCATCGACAACATCTTCCGCTTCGCCCAGGCTGGCTCCGAGGTGTCGACGCTGCTTGGGCGTATGCCCTCCGCCGTCGGTTACCAGCCGACGCTGGCCGCGGAGATGGGCGCCCTGGAGGAGCGCATCACCTCGACCAAGAACGGCTCGGTGACCTCGGTGCAGGCCGTCTACGTGCCGGCCGACGACATCACCGACCCGGCGCCGGCCACGGTGTTCGCGCACCTCGACTCCACGATCAATCTGGAGCGCTCGCTGACGCAAATCGGCATCTACCCGGCCGTCGATCCACTGGCTTCGACGTCGACCATCCTCGATCCGAACGTGGTGGGGCAGGAGCACTACGACGTGGCCCAAGAGGTCAAGCGTGTCTTGCAGCGCTACCGCGACCTGCAAGATATCATCGCCATCCTGGGTATGGATGAGCTCTCCGACGAGGACAAGCTAACGGTGGCGCGGGCGCGTAAGGTGCAGCGTTTCTTCTCGCAGCCGTTCCACGTCGCCGAGCAGTTCACTGGCAAGCCGGGCGCATACGTCCCCGTCGCCGAGACGGTCAAGAGCTTCCGCCGCATCCTCGATGGCGAGTTCGACGACGTGACCGAGTCCGACTTCTTCAACCGGGGCAGCGCGGACGAATTGCGTAGTTAGTCGAAAGTCGAAAGTTAACTAGCCACTTTCGACTTTCGACTTTCGACTGTGAACGGAGTGAGCCATGCCTTTGAAGCTAGATATCGTCACGGCGACGCGCACCGTGTTGTCGGAAGACGTCGACATGGTCATCGCGCCGGGTGGGGGAGGCGAGATTGGTATCTTGCCACGGCACGAGCCGCTGCTAACGACATTGAAACCGGGTGAGTTGCGCGTGCAGCAAAACGGCCAGTGGGAGTCGCTTGCCGTGGCGGGCGGCTTCATGCAGGTTGATCACCGTGGGGTGCGCATACTGGCTGACGCCGCCGAGCGGACCGAGGAGATCGACACGGCGCGCGCCGAGGAGGCGCGGCGGCGCGCCGAATCAGCGCTACAGAGCGCGCAGGACACGCAGGCGCGCGCCGAGGCGCAACTGGCCTTGTTGCGCGCCATTGCCCGCATCGGCGTCGCCCAACGCCGTCGTGAGCGCGTCAGGTAGCGCCATATATCATTACAGCACTGCCCGATAAACCTACACGCGCCCAAGTGAAATGTAGGGGTGTATCGCAATATAGTTGTGTCCGATTAACCTATCACGCGTCCATGCGGATTGTAGGGGCGTATCGCTATACGCCCGATGTTCGTGGGCGGGCTGGTGTCCGTCGGCGTTCGCCGTCCAGTGGACATCTCTGTGGCGAACACGGGCGTATAGCGATACGCCCCTACACCCCGATCCATGCGCCATACTTTAATCTGGCGTGGCACGTTTCGTGCCGCGACAGCCAAACAACCCCAGATACAGCGGACGGAGTTGAGGCAAACGGAGTAAGGCAATGCGCGACGTGTGGAAAAGCGGCATCGAGTGGTACATCTATTACACAAATAACGAACGCAAGGCGAAGCTTGCTCTCGTCATCATGGACGTGAAAGCGCATCTCGACCATATCCAGACGATGGGCGACCTCAGTCGCCACTACGCTACCTCGCCCGATCTCATCTCGCAGTCGGTCAAGAAGCTCTATCCACGGGACTGGTGGCTCGATACGCACCAGGCCGAAGATGTCGCTTATGGACTGCGCTGCATCGAGTTGGCTACGGGCAAAAGGGTTGATCTGACGAAGGGTACGCCCAGCCGTTGGGTCGTCGAGACCGTCGCCTAAAGAGCCTGCGACTGCGGTCGCATGGCAGACCACGGGCACTGCCGTGCCGGAGGTAGCCACAATGCCTGTGCTCTCAGCCCGACCACAGTCGTCGTAATCTGCCATGCGACCGCAGTCGCAGGCTACAGTAGCCCCACTTTTTTGTCAATGGCGCGTTGCGCCGCTTCCAGGACGGTCTCGACCCCGAGCGCGTGCAGGCAGGTGGGCACGCGGCAACGCGAACCCGCCCACACCGGCGCGCTGCCCACGAAGAAAAAACAGGGACTGCATACCAGGTCGGAACGCGCGATCTCGACGTACGGCCCGACGGGATGGTAGTTGACTACGCTGGTCGGCCCGAAGACGCCGACGGTGGGTACGTCCAACGATCCGGCCATATGCAGCGGCGCGCTGTCGTCGCCGACGAACAAGTAGCACCGCTCCAGCAAGGCGATAGACTGTCCCAGTGTCACCCGTCCGTTGAGGACGAGCGCCTGACGCGTCATAGCCTCCGTGACAGTCTGAGCTAGCGGCAGTTCGTCGCGGCCGCCGATGATGACGATGCGCGCATCGTAGCGCTCCGCCAAGCGGTCGCCAAGCAGGGCGAAGCGGGCGCTTTCCCACCGCTTCATTCCGCGGAATCCCTCACCGCCAGGGTGTAGCACGACTAATCGTTCATCGCGCTCGATCCCTTGCGCCGTCAGAAAGTCCGTCAGCGCCGCGCGGTCCTGGTCGGTCGTACGCACCACGAGCCGCGAGTCATCCACCTGTACGCCCAATAAATCTATCACTGAGGCATAGTTGGCGATGGCGTGGCGGTGCTTCCAGGGGCGTGGGCTGAGCGGGAAGAACCATTGGTAGACCGGGATGTCGAACGATAGGCGGCGCACTATCCCGCACGCGACGCTGAGCCACCACACGTAGGGGCGGAATTCGATGGCCATGGTGAAATGCTTTTGCCGCATCCGCCATAGGAAGCGCACGTAGTCCCACGGCGTGAACGTTTGCCCTGTCGGGTGCAGGATAATCTCGTCGATGTCCTCGTTGGCGTAGAGGACGCCCGCGTTGGTGGGGAAGGTCAGCGCGGCAATGTGCGCGCGGGGAAAGCGGCGGCGTACCGCGCGCACCGTCGGCGTCGTGAACAGCGTGTCGCCGATGGGCAGCATCACGTTGAACAGGATGCGTTCTTCGCGGCGCGCGGGCAAAAGGCGATAGGCCCAGTTCAGGGACATATGAAGCTACTCACCATTAGCTGCCGGCCAGCGGCTCCATTGACTCTGTTTGCTCTTCGGGCTCGGGACCGCGTGCCACGAATTGCTTGAGGCGACGCTCCAGCGTGACGCGCGGCAGCATCACGTAGTGGCCGCAGGTAGCGCAGCGCAACCCAATGTCGGCGCCCAGCCGGTGGATCGTCCACTCGTAGCCGCCGCAGGGGTGCGGCTTGCGCAGCCGCACGACGTCGCCGACGCGGAAATCAATTAATTGAGGCATAAGCGACACCTTATCAGCTACCGTCCGTTAGCTGGCGGCTGGCAGCTAACAACTGCTCCCGCAGTCGTCGCGCCGCCTCGCGCGCTTGGGCAGCGTAGTCGCGGCCGCGGCCCGCGCCGGTGATCCCGCGCGAGGCGTTCCACAGCGTGCGGGCGGTGCTAGAACCGAGCGCGCGCGCGGTCTCGTCCAGGTCACCGCCCTGCGCGCCGAGGCCCGGCGCCAGCAGCCACAGGTCGGGGGCGGCGGCGGCGACGCGCCGCGCGGCGGCGGGATCGGTCGCGCCGACGACGAGGCCGCACGACTCAGGCCGGCCCTGGCGCTGCATCCAACGGGCTACCTGTTCGTAGAGCGGGATACCGTCGCCGGTCGCGACGTCCTGCAGGTCGCGCGCGCCTGGATTGGAGGTGCGGCAGAGCACGAAGGCGAACGAGCCGGGGCGCGCGATAAAGGGCTCGATGGCGTCGAAGCCGAGGTAGGGATTGACCGTGCAGGCGTCGCAGCCCAGCACGTCGTAGATGGCCGTCGCGTAGGCCGCGGCCGTGCTGCCGATGTCGGCGCGTTTAGCGTCGGCGATGACGGGGATACCGTCGGGGACGGCGCGCACCGTCTCCCGCAAAACGCGCCAGCCTTCGACACCGAGCGCCTCGTAGAAGGCTAGATTGGGTTTGTAGGCGCAGGCCAGGTCGGCGGTCGCCGCGATGATCTCCTGATTGAAGCGCAGCACGCCGTCCGGCGTGCGCTCCACGCCCTCCGGCAGCGTGTCGGGGGTAGGGTCGAGCCCAACGCAGAGCGTGCTGTTGTTGCGCGTGATCGTCGCCGTCAGCTTGTCGAGAAAGCTCACTCGCATCTCCTAAAAGCTTGTAGCATTGTCAGTCTTCATCGTATCAGGTCATACTATCATGGCAGACAGCCTCGTGAGCATAGGTCGTGGACGGGTCTGTACACTGTAAATGGTGATAGATACGTCGAGGAGATGACGATAGATGGAAGACAGCAGGCGCCCCGTGGCGCTCGTGACGGGCGGTTCGCGGGGGATTGGGGCGGGGACGGTGTTGGCCTTGGCCAACAACGGGTATGACGTGGCCTTTACGTATCGCAATAAGAAAGCGCGCGCGGAGGATATCGCCGCGCGGGCGGAGGCGCGCGGCGCGCGCGCTTTGGCTCTGGGCAGCGATATCACACGGCCGGAGCAGGTCGACGCCCTGTTCGCCCAGCTTAAAGAGTGGGCAGGCCGGCTCGACGCTGTGATCCTCAACGCGTCGGGCGGCCTCGAACGCGATCTGGTCGCGGCCGACCCGGCCTACCCCATGCGCATCAACCGCGACGCGCAGGTGATGGTGGTGGACGGCGCGCTGCCGCTGCTGCGCTCCGGCGGCGTCATCGTCTTTGTGACTAGCCATTGGGCGCACCTGTACGGGCAGGTTGAGCAGACGCCGGCCTACGCTGTGGTGGCCGCGTCCAAGCACGCCGGCGAACAGGCCCTACGCACGCGTCACGATGACTTCGCGGCGCACGGCGTCCGTTTGGTCATCGTGACGGGCGACCTCGTTGAGGGGACGATCACGCCGAAGCTGCTGGAGCGCGTCACGCCCGGCCTCGCCGCCGAGCGCCGCGAGGGCGCCGGGCGGTTGCCGACGGTCGAGGACACCGCCGCGGCCATCGTCGCGGCCGCCACCGACACGGCGCTGCCGGACGGCCACGTCGTGGTGGTGGGCGGCGCGCTGGACTCGCTGCCGCGCCTGCGCAACCCCGTCGCGGCCTCATGAGCGGCGCATCAGGGCCGGAACCGGGCCTGGGCCCCTACGTCGACCTGTATCGCGACCGGCCCGACCTGTACGATCTGCTGCACGACGACGTGACGCAAGACCTCGACTTCTACGCCGGGATCGCCGACGCCACCGTGCCGCCCGAGGGCGCCATTTTGGAGCTTGGCTGTGGCAGTGGGCGCGTCATGGCGGCCCTGCTCGACGAGGGCGACGAGCGGCTGCGCGTGACGGGGCTCGACGGTGAGGAGACGATGTTGGCGCGGGCGCGCCCGCGCCTGGCCCCTTTCGGTGCCCGCGCGCGCCTCGTGCGCGGCGATATGCGCCGCCTGGACGCGCCTGATACCCCGGAGCTTGGCGCTGAACGTTTCGACCTCGTGCTGATCGCCGCCAATACGTTCATGCACCTCGACGACCACCGCGATCAGCAGGCGTGCCTCCACGGCATCCGCTCACGCCTGGCGCCGGGTGGAACGGCCGTGCTTGACGTGGCCAACCCCTTCTATGCTATGGCGCTACCGCAAGGGGTGGTGACGCTGCGCAGGCAGGCGCGCGACGACGCCACGGGACAGGAGATCACCGTTACCGGCGTGCTCGAAGTCGACCCCACGGCGCCGCGCGTGCTCGACAGGTTGTACGTCGATCAGTATGGTCCTGACGGCGTGGTGCGCCGGCTGTTGTCGCGGGTCGAGCTGCGTCTAATCTTCATGCCGGAGCTTGAGCTACTCCTCGCGGCGGCTGGCCTTGGCATCGCGGACGCCTATGGCGCCTACGACCTCGGCCCCTACGATAAGGACGCCGAGCGGATGATCGTCGTGATCAAGGCGTATGAATAGGTTCCCTCACCCCCGACCCCTCTCCCACGCACGGGAGAGGGGTCGGGGGTGAGGGCCGCGCCGGCGCCGCGAGAACTACAGGAAGCGGAGCAGCAGCGCCTCCAGTTCGGCCAGGTTGAAGGGCTTGCGCAGGACCGCGTCGGTCCCCGCCGCCCGCGCGTACTGTAGGCTGGCCGCTGTCATCAGTATGATTGGGGGCGCGGCGATGCCGCGTGTGGCGGCCTCGGCACGCAACGCGGCGGTGAGCGCGCCGCCGTCGAGGTACGGCATCATCAGGTCGGTGATCACCAGCGCCGGCCACTGCTCCCGCGCCAGGTCAAGCGCTTGCCGCCCGTTCGTCGCGACCAGCGGCGTATAGCCCGCCTGCGCGACCACCTCCGTGACTAGGGAGGCAATCGAGCGCTCGTCTTCGGCGATCAGCACCACGGTCCGGTCCATCGTTCGTGCGCCCGATTCATCAGTGCTGGGGGGGGTGTCGCGCTCCGCGCTCATGCCGTTTCCTCCGGCCGGGCGCGCGCCGCTTGCCCCTCCCCGTCCGCTTGCCGATTCTCCGGCGTGGGGTCGAGCGTGGCCGCGACGGTCGTGCTGGAAGAAAACGGCTGGAGCTGTATGCCCTGGGGCGTCGCGATGTGGAACTCATGCAGCGCGACATCGTGCGCGGAGAAGCGCATCTTCACCACCGCGAGTGTGCGGCGCAAGCGGTTGTCCACGACGACCTGCCGCAACACGATCACGTTGTCGGCCATCATCGACACGGGGTCGTCCAGGTCGGAGTCCTCTGCTACGGTCCGCCGCGCCTCCCTGATGACGAGCGTCGTCACCCCGCGCATGCGCAGCGCCACCACCAGCGCCGCCAGATACTCGTCCACGCGTCGCGGGTCGAGCGCGCTCGCCGCGCGCTCCAGTGCGGCGACGCTGTCCACTACCAGCCGCCTCGCCCCCGTGCGGTCCAACGTGGCGAGGATCTCATCGGCTACGATATCCGGGTCCAACTCGACCGGCGGCCACTGTAGGAAGGTGAGCCCCCCGTCCGGCTCCAAGGCCGCGCGCAGCGTCGCCCCGTCGGCGAGGACATCGGCCTTGAGCAGCAGTTGCTCCTCCGTCTCGCGGAAGCCCACGAACACGACCGCTTCACCCGCTCGTAGGCCCGCCAACGCGAAGTGTAGCCCGAGAAAGGTCTTGCCGACGCCGAGGCTGCCCGCTATCAGGGTCGTCGTGGCCTGGTTGAATCCCCCTCCGAGCAGCGTGTCGAGCACGGGAACGCCGCTGGAGACGCGAGTGGCGGACGCCACGGCGACGGTCGTTGGCCCGGCGGCGCGCACCGTCGCCTCCAGGCGCGGGTAGACTATCGCCCCGTCGCCATTCAGCGCCAGGCCGTGCAGCCCCGGCAGCGGCGCCCCGCCGCGCGTCTTGACCACCTCGATCCCGCGCCGCTGGCGCACGCCGTCCAGGCTGTAGTGCAGGCCTATGATGATATCGGCCGTGGTGGCCTCGGGGAATAAAGCCTGGTCGCGTGGGGCGGCTTCGCTGGTGATCAGCGTCGTCGTGCCGCGCGCGCTCAACGCGCTGCCGACCCGATAGAGGAATTGCCGCGCCGCCTGCGGGTCGCTGTCGGCCCCGCGTACACCCGAGAACCCGTCGAGCAGGACGAGGCTTGCGCGCTCCTCCCGCGCCAGCGCGAGTAGTTCCTCGCCCGTTGACGCCAACCCTTGAGGGAGAAACTGCTCCAGGCTCAGGATGCGCACCGGGCCGCCGACGAGCGCCTCGTCGAAGAAGGTGAAGGCGCGCAGGTGCGCGATCAGCTTGCTCGTGGGCTCGGAGAGCGCCGTCAGGATGAGCTAGGCGCGCCCGGCGCGCGCGGCGGCGAAGGCCATCTGGGCGGCCAGTGTCGTCTTGCCGCTGCCCGGCGGCCCCACCACCATGAGCAGGGAGCCGCGCGGTACGCCCCCGCCCAGCACCAGATCCAGTTGCAGCGCCCCGGTTGAATCAACCTGTCGGGACGCCGGCCCGACCTCAGCCGTCGAGAGGTCCGCGTCGTCGTGCGTCTCGCTCAATTTTTCTCGTCTCCCTCGCGTCGTCCTCTTATTTTATCGAACAGGGCGGTCCCCGTGAACGATGCTACCGACTTCCGCGCGCTAACAACTTTTCACAGATCCTCGTACTCCGCGTCCTCGGGCGCGCCGAGGGGGAGGCGCGCCGTGAAGGTCGAGCCCACGCCCTCCGCGCTCTCGCCCGTGAGGACGCCGCCGTGCGCCTCCACGATGTGCCGCGCGCCGGCCAGGCCCATCCCCGTGCCTTCGATGCGCCCCACGTTGCTCCCGCGCTGGAACGGGGCGAAGACGTGCGGGAGGTCGGCCGCGGGGATGCCCAATCCGTGATCCCGCACCGCGATCATCGCCGCGTCGCCCTCCCGCGTCACGCGCACCTCGACGTCCCCGCCCCCGGGGCTATACTTGAGCGCATTGGCAAGCAGGTTGTCCAGCACGCGCTCCAGCCGCGCCGCGTCGACCGCGGCGTCCAGCGCCGGCGGGGAGGCCACGACGGTGACGCGATGCGCCGTGAGCCCGGCGTGCTGCGCCACCACCCCGCGCGCCAGCGCCACCACGTCGGTTGGCAGCCGGTGCAGCGCCAATTCCTGGCCCAGGCGCGCGCGCGTCGCGTCCGTCAGTTCGTCGATCAGGCCCAGCAGGCGTGTCGTGCCCTGGTCGATCTGCCCGATGTAGCGCGGCAGGTCGGCGTTTAGGGGGGCCAAACGGTCGGCCTGCCGCTGCGCCATTTGCGTGTAGCCGCGCACGCTGGTGAGTGGCGTCTTCAGGTCGTGCAAGATCGCGGAGAGGAAGTCCTCGCGCTCCTGCTCCAGTCGCCGCGCGGCGTCGCGCGCCGCGTCCCCTGAGAACGACTGCGCCACGATGCGCGCGGCCAGTGTGAGCAGGGTAAGTTCACTCGCCGGGATCGTGCGAGGCTGGCGGTGCAGCGTGCATAGCGTGCCGGCCGTAGTCCCGTCCGCGCCCACGATTGGTACGCTAGAGTACGCGCGGACGCCGAGGTCGCGCGTGGAGGGCAAGTGGGCGAACTCCGGATCGGCCCGCGTGTCCGCGATCGCCAGGGCGGGCGCGTCGCGCGCGAGCATCGTGGCGCAATATGTGTCGGGGAGCGGCATGGCGGAACCGGCCGGGAGGCCGAGGCCGCCCCGGTCGTGGACGTAGTCGAGGTGGAGGGTACAATCGTCGACGCGGGAGATAAAGGCGAGATCGACGCCCAGGCTGGTGGTGATGAGAGCCAGCAGGTCGGAGAGCATGGCGTCCTTACCTATGGTGAGATAGTGTTCCTGTGCGGGACGTGGCATCAAGGTGGCCCGTGTTCCTTTGACTGTGCGAGGGGATGGACCGGCTCGTCTGTACGCAGCATACCAACCGAACCCGGTCTAGCGCCAGCCCGCGCGGCCCTCACCCCCACCCCATGCGGATTGGGCTGTCGGAGCGGAGCGGAGAGAGACCAATCCGCATGGGGTGGGGGTGAGGGCCGCTGTTGACCTTACCCCCCGGTACACGCTACAGTAACGATGCAACAGGGGGCAAGGGGGGTAAAGATGCGTGCCATGTCGCGCCACGAACGCCAGGGAATAGTCTACCTGCGCCGGCGCCGTAAGGGGCTGTCGCGCCCGCTCGTGGCGCTCATCTGCGCCGTCGCGCTGGCACCCGCGCTTTTGGGCGGCGCGGCGGCGGCCGGCGCCGTCTACGCCGGCTACAGTTACTACACCGCGACGGTCCACGCGGCCGACCTGGGGCATTTGCACCCCTACAACTTCCAGAACGCGCGCATCTATGATCGCCACGGCGTGTTGCTCTATGAGGTAAGCGACCCCACGCACGGTGAGCGCCGCCCCGTCGCGCTCGCGGCGGTACCGGCCGCGTTGCGTCACGCGACCATCGCGATAGAAGATAAGAGCTTCTACGCCAACCCTGGCTTCGACCCGCGCGGCGTGGTGCGCGCCGCGCGCGACAACGCGACCGCCGGCCACGTCGTCGGCGGCGGCAGCACCATCACGCAGCAGTTGGTCAAGAATACGCTGCTCAGCCCCGAGACGTCGTTCCAGCGTAAAGTGCATGAGCTAACGCTCTCCTACGCGCTGACTCGAACGTATAGCAAGGATCAGATCCTTGGCATGTACTTAAACACGGTCTACTACGGCGCGCGCGCCTACGGGGTCGAGGCGGCCGCTCAGGTTTACTTCCACCGCTCCGTGAGCAAGCTCGACTTGGCCCAGAGCGCGCTGCTGGCCGGACTGCCGCAGGCGCCGTCGTTGTATTGCCCGCTCGTCAACCCGGTCCTGGCGCTATCTCGCCAGCGTGAGGTGCTCGCGGCCATGACGTCGCAAGGCTACATCTCGTGGGCTCAGGCGCTGGCGGCGATGGACGAAGCGCGTCACTTCACCTATACGCCCACGGCTGATGCGCCCGGACCCGCGTCGCGGTTCGTGCAATATGTGCTCGAGGAGTTGGAGAAGAGTTATGGGCCGGCGCTCTACACGCGCGGGCTGCGCATCTACACGACACTTGATCTAGCTGTGCAGCGGGACACGCAGGCGCAGGTGACGCGGCAGATCGGCTTGATGGCGGCGCGGCACAATATGCACGACGGGGCCGTGGTGGTGCTTGATCGCTCGGGCGGCATCGTGGCTATGGTCGGCTCAGCCAACCCCGCCGACACGACTCCCCAGGGCGCGGGCCAGATCAACATGGCCGTGTGGCCCACGCTGCCGGGCTCGTCGTTCAAGCTCTTCACGTACCTCGCCGCCTTTGAGCACGGCTGGGCGCCGGCGTCGGTCATCGGCGACACTTACGTGGCTTATCCGACCGGCTGGGGTAACTACTACGTGCCGCACAACTACGACTTGCGCTACCACGGCGCCGTGACCTTGCGCGTGGCCCTCGCTAACTCCTACAACATCCCGGCCGTCAAGCTCACGGCCACGCTCGGCGTGACGACCGTGCTCCGGATGGCCCAGCGCCTTAGCGTGACCACGCTGACCGACTCGCCCGCGCACTATGGGTTGCCGCTGACGCTCGGCGACGGACGTCTGCCGCTGGTCGAACTGGCCAACGCCTATGCCACGGTGGCGCGCGGCGGCGTGTGGCGGCCGACGACGCCGATCCTGCGCGTGACCGACGCCGCAGGCGCTCCGATCACGCCGCCGGCCCTGCCGGCCGCGCATCGCGCGTTATCGCCGGGCGTCGCCTATCTGATGACCAGTGTCCTCTCCGACAACTTCGCGCGCATCCGCGAGTTTGGGTATAACAGCGCGCTACAGTTGCCGACGACGCCGGCCGCCGTCAAGACGGGCACGACCGACGATTGGAAAGACAACGTGACCGTCGGCTACACGCCACGCTACACCACGGCCGTGTGGGTCGGCAACGCCAACGCCGCGCCGATGGTCGACGTCATCGGCGTCGATGGCGCGGGCCCCATCTGGCATGGCGTGATGCGCGACCTCACGCTGCATCAACCGGCGCAACCGTTCGTGCGGCCACCGGGGATCACGCTAACCACGATAGCAGGCAATACGGGCTTGCCGGCGGCGCCGGGCGCGGGTTGGACGATCACCGATGTCTTCTCGCCCGAGAACACGCCGGGCCGGCCGGGCAGCCGCTATAAGGCGCATGTGGCCGACGCCCCGCTGTGGGACTACCTGCCGATGGACGTGCACGATGGCGACTGGGACTACCCGGCCACGCGGCGCTACGCCCTGCCCGTTGGCGGCCCGCTCAACGCGCCTCCGCTCCCATCGGCCAGCGGCAGCGCGAGCGGGGCCAGCCCCGGTCCGTTCGGCACGACGGGCAGCGAGGGCAACTACACCGTCACGCAGGTCGGCGCCGGCCCGCACCCGCCGTCCCCCGGCATGGCCTACACCTACACCTACACCCCGGGCCCCGACGGCCAGCTGATCTACACGTACCACTACTACTGGCCGTAGGCGACGGGCGCAGGGCTCGTGCATTATCAGTAGCGCGCAGAAGTCCTGGGGTCGCCTGGCAGCGCGGGCGCTCGCTGCGCTGCTCGCCCGTCCGTCGGCATTGGGAGTGCGGACGTCTCGTCCGCCCCGGTGCGCGCCGGGATGAGCGCGTGACGGGCGGCGACACGCCAGCCCTGCGGGGATGGCCGCCTCACGCCTGCGGACGAGACGCCCGCGCTCCCAGTGACGGGCGAGACGCCCCAGAACTTCTGCGCGCTAACGAATTATCGTAGGGGCGTATGGCATACGCCCGCGCGTCGAGGCTGCGGGCGTATGCCATACGCCCCTACGCCATGCGGGGCGCCTCGGCCCGTTGGATAATGCACGAGCCTTGTAGCGCCAGCGCGTAGACTTTACAGATCGTCCACGGTTTGGACGACGCTGGCGCGATCGATCAGTTGGTCGAGCGTTTCGCGGTCGGCGGCGGTGATACGGATCTCTAGCGCCTCCGGCACGGTCTGAAACCGCGCCCGCACGATCCGGCGCAGCGCCTCCCGCAGCCCTTCCTCGCGCCCTCTCGCTAGCCCTATGCGCTCCACACTCGTAACGTACGGCATTATTCGCTCCTCCTCGTACTCTTGGACATCCCGCCAAAATAGTGTTTCTTGCTCCGCCGGCAATGCCAGTAGCCAATCGATGAACCGGAACAGGCTGACTCTGTACCTCGATGTGCGCGAGCACCCAGGCGTCCGCGCCGGTGAGCAGCCACACGCGTACCAGCTTGTCGACGATCTGCAGCCCTAGATCAGCATCGCGCACGACCTGCTGCAGCTCCTTATCCAGGAAGGTATAGGGGCGCGCCCAGTCGATTTCGGCGTGAGCTTGGGGGAAAAAGAGGGCGAAGAAGTCTTCCAGGTACTCCTCCAATGCCTCCTTCCAAGGGCTATCGAAGTCGATTGATGGGGTTGTCAATCACATGCTCCCGTTGTTTGACAAACTGGCAGAGTATCCCCTACCTTAGGGCTCGTTAAACAATTACTTCCCGTTTTTGGGCGCAGGCTCATAGCCGCTTTGCCCGACAGCGGCGGGAAGTTATTCCTTGGCGACTCCTTACCTCATCATTATAGCCAGAGGTCTATGCGTTCCTAAGCAGTCTCGTCCGTGTCGCTGTACACATGAGCGCGGAGGCTACGCAGCGATTGCTCGAGTGTGTCGGCGGTATGGGACGCGGCATATAGAGCCGTCACATCATCGACCGTAATGACCAGAGGAACGTCCCGCAGCGCCTTCTGGACAACCACCAGGCGCTGCTGGACCTCGCGCGCAGCGTGCGCCGCGGCGGCAAGTTCGACGGCGATGACCTCCATGAGCAGAGCGTCAGCGTCCTGTGTCTTCCGTACCGTATCCTGAGTCTTCAAAGCCTCACCCTCCATTCAGTCCATGGGTACAGCGCCATAAATCATCACTCTTTCCCGTCATGCAGTGGGGCCGGAGTGGCGAAATTGCTCTAACCGCGCCCGTAACTCCATGATTTCCTGGGTTTTCTCGTACTCGTAGGCGACGGGCCGGCCCAACGCGTCATAGATGCGCAAGAGGTCGCCATCGGGACGGAAGGAAACGCCCAACGCGTTATCCTCGTAGCGTCCGTCGGGCGTAGGGCGCCACTCCCGCGCGTCGCTTCCCACGCGCTGCCATCCGCGGCATGAGCCGTCCAGATATTCCTGTGTAGGGTCGAAGATAAAGTAGCTAGGCACGCCGAGAGCGAGATAGCCCATCGCTTTGCCTTCCGCTATATCGATATCATACTCCCACGTAGACTGACTCGCCACTTCGATGATCAGGGCCGGAGGTCCGGCGTCACGCGCGACCATCTCTTTGCGTAGTTCTGGTCCGGCGTGTGGATGGACCATGATATCGGGGCTAGGTCTCCAGGCCGTGCCGCCAGGCTTCCACGCTACCAGGGTGAGTTGGTTGCCGATGTGCCACGGTAGCCCCGCGACCAGTGCGACATCGCGCAAGCTATTGTACAGGCCAGTGATGGCCTGCTGATGCCAATCAGCCCCCACCAGATCCTCCTCGGCGTCGTCGTGTAGCCACAGATACTCGCGGTCGTGCGTACGTTGTGCGCTCATGACTCTTATCCCCCTGCGATAACCTGTCGCCCGTCGCTTGTAGTATAGGTGGTTTGCTTGTAGTCGATCATCGCCGTTCTCCGCGCTATAACTCGGTTGGATGCAGCCGCGCCAAATGGGCGGCATGCTGGTGTCGGCCTGTCGCCTCGAGCCGCTCTATATAGGGGCGCAGGCGGCCTCGCGTGTAGAACGGCCCGCCCTCCCGCAGGACCGTCAGCATGGGGTCGACGTCGGACCGGCTGGTCAGCGCCATGTTCTGTTGCCAATCAGCGAGTAGGCCCATCGCGTGGTCGACTACCTCCGGTCGCGCGGACGCTAGGTCGCGCTGCTCGTGCGGGTCCTCGTCCACGTCGAACAGCATCACGCGATCCAACTGCTTGTATCCATCATGGTAGGTGCGCAGGCACACATACTGGTCGAAGCGCACCCCCTTTTGACAGGACCACACATTCTGGCTGGTGACTAGATAGGGACGCCCCTGCTCCCGGTCCGCGCGGAAGGCTACGGTGAAGGGCGCGCCGTCCCAGATGTCCGGGATGTGGCCGCCCACGAGTTCGACCAGTGTGGCGGCCCAGTCGAAGTGGTAGTGCAGGGCACTGTCGACACGCGACACGCCGTCGAGCCCTGGCCAGCGGACGACTAAAGGGACGCGGCAGGTGATGGGATCAGCCGTCTGGTGGTCGCCCCACACGCCCAACTCGCCCTGGTTCTCGCCGTGGTCGGCGCTCACGATCACGACCGTTTCGTCCAGCACGCCAGCGTCAGCGAGGGCGTTGAGTAGGCGCCCCACATGCTCGTCGGCATAGCGAATCCCCACGTCGTAGCCGTCGATCCATCGGCGCACGGCGTCCATCGAGTCGAGTCGCGCGGGCATACGCGGGTACTCCTCCCACGGCCTCTCTCCCGCCCCTCCCCAGCCGTGCGGCTCCTGGGCGCTGTGCGGTCCGTAGCCGCCCCACGAACGCTCACGGACCGCCTCGGTCAGCCATGTCGGCAGCGGCTCGCCCGCGAAAGGGTTCCCGTAGGACAGGGGGGTGCGATAGGGCGTGTGCGGGTCCCAGTAGTTGACGTGCAGGAACCAGTCATCGCTTGCGGCATGGCGCCGCAGCCACTCCAGCGCGGGCGGCGTCACGTCGTCGGCCAGGTCCAGGCCCCGCTTGCCGGGGTTGTAGATCTCGTTGAAGCCGGCGTACCAGTGCCACGCGGAGTGGCGCTCGCCAAAGGAACTGACCGTGGCTGTACGCAGGCCGGCGGCGCGTAGCAAGGCCATCCAGCCATAGAGATTAAACAAGTCGCGGTGGTCGCGGTCCGGCCCTTCGCGGAACGGCTCCGACGCGAGCCCACCGTGACTGACGACGCCGGTGTGGAAGCCTGTGCGCCCGCTCCATAGGCGGTGCGCGAGGGCAGGCAGGGCGCGTCGGGGATGTAGCAGTTGTCGAAGCGGACGCCATCGCGCGCGATGGCGTCGATGTGCGGGCTCGTCTGGCGGTGGTAGCCGTAGCAGCCCAGGTGATCGGGCCGGAGGCTATCAATATCGATGTACAAGATACGCACGAACACAAACCTCCTCAACACGTAGTCGTGAGTCGGAAGTCGTGAGTCGGGAGTGGGACGGTGGGAGTAGGCCGCATAGTACAGAGAGAACGTCGCTACGGATAGGTGCGATTAGCTCACCTCAACTACGCGCTATCTCCTCGACTCACGACTCACGACTCACGACTCTCCACGACCACGTCCAGCGCGCCCGTACGCACGGACGACCCGACGCCCGCGCGCGTTACGTCGAGATCAACCGTGGCCGCGCCGACGCACAAGCCGCGCAGGGACAGGTGGTCGACGCCCTCTGGCAGAAGCGGGCGCAGACGCAGCACACCAGCCGCGGCGTCGGGTTCCAGTCCCAGCATGGCGCGTACCAGCGCCAGCGGCGCCCCCGCGGCCCATGCCTGCGGCGAGCACGCCAGCGGGTAGGGGACGGGTAGACCGTCCGCGGCGTCGAAGCCACAGTAGAGTTCGGGTAAGCGCGCGTCGGGGAAGCGCCGCGCCGCCGCGACCACGGCCATGGCCACCGTGTTGGCCGCGCGGTCGTAGCCATAGCGCTTGAGGCCCAGCGCGCACAGCGACGTGTCGTGCGGCCACACCGAGCCGTTGTGGTAGCTCATGGGATTGTAGGTTGCTTCGCCGGTGGCGAGCGTGCGGATGCCCCACCCGCTGAACAGGTCCGGCGCGGTAAGACGCCGCACCACAGGTGCGGCTTTCTCCGCGTCGACGATGCCGGACCACAGGCAATGCCCGGCGTCCGAGGCCACCATCCCCACCTGGCGCTTGGCGCCATCCAGCGCCAGGGCCAGGTAGTCGCGGTCGGCCATCCAATAGGCCGCGTTGAAGCGCTCTTTCAGGGCGGCGGCCTCGCGCGACAGACGCTCGGCCAAGTCGTGCTCGCCTAGCCGCGCTAGCAGCGGCGCCAGGCGGCGCTTGGCGTCGTAGACGTAGCCTTGTACCTCGGCGATGGCGATGGCGCCGGTGGCGAGGCTGCCGTCGCGGTGGCTCAACGAATCGGCGGAGTCTTTCCACGATTGCACGGTCAGTCCACGGCCGCTATCCGCCTCGAACTCCAGTAGGAGATCACCATCGCGGTCGCCATACGTGTCGATCCAATGTAGGGCGGCGCGGATGTTGGGCAACAGCTCACGCGCCAGCGCCAGATCGCCGGTCCAGGCGTCGTAGTCGCACAGCAGGACCAGGAACAGCGGTGTGCTGTCGACCGAGCCATAATAGCGCCCGAATGGCACCTCGTTGAGGTTAGCCATTTCACCACGGCGCAGTTCGTGCGGGATCTTGCCTGGCTCTTCCTGCCGCTGGGCATTGACCTCGCGTCCCTGTAGGGCGGCCAGGGTGCGCAGGGTCCCGCGCGCCAGGTTGGTTGTCAGCGGGAGCGCCTGGATCGCCGCGATCAGCGAATCACGCCCGAAAGGGACGGCGAACCAGGGAATACCGGCCACGGGGAATGGGCCGTCACCGAGGTCGGCCAGCAGCAGCCGCAGGTCAAGCGCGGAGCGGTCGAGCACCGTTTGCAGCGCCTGGCTGTCCGTTTCCATAATAGTACATGACGCGTGCCAGCCGGCGTAGGAGCGGCGCAGGGCGCCGAACGCCGCGTCGAAGCCGCCTGGTTGCCCCTGTGGCGCTGCAATGGCGACAGGTTCCGTCATGGCAGTGGCCGTCGCGGTCGCGGCGCTTTGGTCTCGCCCCAGGGCTCGCGCCTTATCTGGGAGCGAGCGTCCCGCGCTCCCAGGATCACCTGCCCGATCATGTGCGAACTCTCCGTCGCCCTCGGCCACACCGACGGTGACGTCGAGCGTGACGCTGCCCTGCGCGGCCAGCGGCGTGCGCCACGTCGCGCACTCCGCATCGAGCGACGCCGGCGCCAGGTTGAAGCATAACGTGGTGCGGCGGGTCACGCCGTCCAGGCCAAGATAGCCCAATGCGACCGTGCCCGCGCGGTCGTCGACCTCCGCCGGTAGTGACTGACCACGGGCAGGCCGCCGTAGACCGCGCACCTCGAACACGTCGGCGTAGTCGGCGGCAAAGCGCAACTCCAGCTCGACCGTGGTTGCCATGAGACCGTAGTTGGTGATGATGATGCGCTCGTACATGGCCGCGTCGTCGAGGACACGCCAGCGTTGGACGGCGAGCGGGGCGCCGTGCGGGACGGATTCCCCGCCTACCTCGGCCTGCGCCCACACCCGCTGTATGTCGTCTTCGGCCACGCTGGCCGCGAGCGGGCGCGGCGCGGCGCCGTTGACGCGCACCTCGAAGACATCGAGGAAACGCGTGTTGTGCGCGTACAGGCCGGACACCTCGTGCGCGCGCGTGAAATCGCCGTTGGCGTCGGACACCTGGAACAGGCGCCCCTCGCGCGTGACCAATTGGTCCATCTAGTCTTGACCTTCTCGCTGCTCGTTGGGGTAGTCTCGCACGATATGAACGGGGACGTTGCCGGATGTGATGGTCCAGCCGGGCTCACGCGTGGTCACGGTCAGCGCCACGCCGTCCCATTCCAGGTCGACGCTATTGGTGCCGATGCGCAGACTGGTCAGGCGCGCGGACGGCCAATCGGATGGGAAATCCGGCTCCAGAGTCAGGCGGCGGCGGTAGGCGTCGGGGCGCACGCCGAACATGCCGGCCACCACGGGCCAGGCCACGGCGTAGCCGGACCATGCTTGCACGAAGCATCCGCCGTCGGGTGACATCTCGGAAATCGCGCCCGGCATACGCAGGGGTAGCGTCTCGGCTACGGTCCGCACATAGTCCAGGGCGGCGTCCGCGCGCCCGTAGGCTAGTTCGCACACGGCCAGGACGCCCGTGTTAATACTCATGACCTGCGCGTGGTCAAAACCGTTAAGATACATCCCCCAGCGGCCTGTGAAGCGGTCGCTCTCCATCGTACGCAGCACGCGGCGCGCTCGCTCCGGCGCGGCAATAGCGGTCTCCAACGGGCCGAGCAAACACCAATTGCCGCAGGGCCAGGCGCGCTTACGCTCCTGCTGGGGATCGGACTCGGCGTCGCGCAGCACCCGACGTAGCGCCTCCGCCGTGTTCGGGCGCGTCGTGCCCTTATGATCAGGACGATTGGGCCGCTCGGCCCGGTCGATCCAGTCGCGCAGGCGCGGCGCCATCTCGGCCGGCGTAGCGCGCATGTCGCCGTACAGACCCTCGTCTTCCAGCCAGAAGGCCTCCTCGATGCGCGCACGCACACGCTCCGCCAACTCGCGGCAGCGCGCGGCAGTAGCGCTTTCGTCCAGGACAGCGGCCATGCCAGCCAGGGCATCGAGTGCAACGGCGGTGTGGGCGGCGGTATCGGCGCACTGCAGGTTGAGCCCCTCTATCTCGATGATGCCGTAGCCGTAGGGCAGGACATCACCGTCGGGGCATTGCACGCCAAGTGTCCATTCCAGCACGCCACGTCGGCAGAACGGGTAGGCGCGCCGCAAGAAGTCCAGGTCGCCCGTCCATAGGAACGTTTGCCAGACCGTCGTCGTGAACTGCGGCGTCTCCTGTGTGTTGCCGGGGTTGAAGACGGCGCCGCGCGTGTTGGCCTCGTGGATGACGCGGCCGCTGTCGCCGTTGTGCGTCATGCTGAGGCGCCGCAGCAGGTCGAGCGTCTCCACCGCCGTCTCATGCTGGCCCAGCGCCAGGCAACCCAACAGCGCATAGAAGCTGTCGCAGCCGAACCACCACACGTACTCCGGCGCCCCCGCGCCCAGGCCACGTCCCAGTCCCGGCGTGTCGCGCACCAACCAGTCGTTGTCGCACTTGAGCCAGTCCCAGGCCGTGGCGACCGCCGCGTCGGGGATGTCCAGCGCGTTGCGCGCGAGTAGGGCGTCGTAGCGCGCTGCTTTGGCCGTCCAGAGAGCGGGAGCCGTGTCGCATACTCGCGCGAACGTCTCCCGCGCGGGGAGCGGACCGTCGCCGGAGCCGGCCAGGACAAACTCGACGACGGTTTCGCCGCCGGCTGGGACGGCAACCGTGTAGTCGAGGGCAACGGAGGCGCCTCGACCTGTTGTTTGCTGTGGCCCCCATAGGTCGCGCCCGCTGTGCCACGCCGTCGGCGTGAGGCCGCGCGCGCCCACGATGGCGTACCAGGGATTCAGGTCGTCGCGACAGAGCCACGCGCCCAGGTCATCTTGATAGGCAGCATGGTCGTAGCCGTCATGGAAACCGTTCTCCTCGGAGAGCCACACGCCGCGCAGGTCGACGCGGGCGAGTAGGCGCAGGCGCAGGGTACGCGCGGTGGGCGAGCGCAGGGTGTAGCGCGTCACGATGGCGCGCTCACCGTCCGGCGCGAACTGGCGCCGCGTCACCGCCAGCCCGTCGGGCAGGGCGTACTCGTGCGCGTTCCAGAAAGTGCCGCTCACGAAACGCGCGGCGTCGGGCAGCCACGCATCGTCGATGCGCAGCCAGAAGCCGTCAAACAGCTTGATCGGGTGGCTCCAGACACCGCCCATCTCTCCCGGTACGTGCACGCCCAGGTCGGGGAAGCCGCCATCCTGTGTCCCGATCACATAGGCGCGGTCGCCCGCGGCGATATAAGGGTCGTCGAGCCGCTCGTTTTTAGTGATGGTTATACCGGCCGGAGCCGCCCTCGCTACTGTCGACACGCGAAGTTATCCTTTCGGGTATACGGCGCGATTGTGAGGCGCGGCCTGCGACTGCCTCCCCAGAGGGGACCCCGATGGCAGACCAGCGCCGACTGCGGTCGGGTGTCGCCCCCGGGCGTGGCGCTCCGACGCAGCCGTCCTGACACCGCAGTGTCCGTGATCTGCCATCGGGGTCCCCACCGCAGTGGGGAGGCAGTCGCAGGTTTCGATAATTCACGAGCCCTGGGCGGGGGTGAGGGTGTTATCCCTTGATGCCGCCAAGGGTAATGCCCTCGATAAAGAAGCGCTGGAAGAATAGGAACACGAGCAGCGGCGGCAGCACGATGGCCATGGACGCGGCCTGCAGCAGATTCCAGGTCGTCGATTGACCGCCGCCGCTCTGCTGATTCGCGACGAACTGGTTGATGCCCAGGGTCAGCGTGAAGTGGTGCTCGCTGGAGAGATAGATCAATGGGCCGAGGAAGTCGTGCCATTGGCCGATGAACACGAAAATGGCCACCGCCGCCAGGGCCGGCTTGGCCAGCGGGACATAGATGCGGAAGAGCGTGGTCAGCGTCCCGGCCCCGTCCACGACCGCGGCCTCACCCAATTCTCCCGGAATACCCAGGAAGAATTGGCGCAATAGGAAGATGAACGCCGGCGCGCCGCCCAACCACGCGGGGATGATCAGCGGCCACAGCGTGTCAGTCAGGTGCAGTTTGGTGTAGATGAAGTACAGCGGCACCAACAGGATGACGCCGGGCACGGCGATTAGCGCGAGCACGAGCACGAACAGCGCGTCCTTGAACGGCGCGCGTATGCGCGCGAACGCATAGGCCGCCATCGTGGTCGTGAGCAGCGTGCCGCTGAGTTGGCCGATCTCGATCAGGATCGTGTTCAGAAAATAGTAGTTGAACGACGTGCCCGGCGTGGTAAAAGCGTCGATATAGTTGCGCCAGTGGGCCGGGCTGGGGAACGACAGGCCCCCGCCCGTGGCGATCTGGCCCGCGTCTTTGAGCGAGGTCGCGATCTGCGAGTAGAACGGGACCAGGACGGTGATCGCCCCGAGGACCAGGATGAGGTAGACCAGCGCGGCGCTCACCCCATGGCGGAGAACGTGGGTATGCCCCTTGCTTCCGACCTTCTTGCCGATGGTGACACCGCTAACGGTTTGCGCCACGATGGGCCTCCTTTTTAGACGCCTTTGACGACGTTGCCTTCATAATAGACCCAAGTCCGCGACGTCCGCAGCACCACGAGCGTTAGGAGCACGATAAAGACGAACAGGATGACCGCCTCCGCTGAGGCCTTGCCATAGAGGTTGTTGGCAAAAGCGTCCCGGTAGAGCTTGATCATGTAGAACTCCGAGGCGTTCAGAATATTGTTCCCCGACAGGAACGGCGGACCGCCCTTGCCCTGCGTCAGGACGTACGGGCCGTCGAAAATCTGGAACACGCCGATCAATCCGGTCAGCAGGTTGTAGAAGATCGTCGGCGAGATCAGGGGGATCGTCACATGCCAGAAGCGCGTCCACCACCCCGCACCGTCTACCTCGGCCGCCTCATAGAGCGGCTGCGGGACACCTTTGAGCCCCGCGAGGTAGATGACGATGATGTTGCCGATGCCCCAGAGACTGGTCAGCACGATGGCGGGGACGACCCACACCGTGCTGTTGAGCCAGTTGATGTGCGGGATGCCGACGACCCCCAGGATCTGGTCGAGGGCGCCGTGCTGAGGATCGAAGATCCAGATCCACAGCACACCGACGGAGACGCCCGCCAGCAGCGACGGCATATAGTAAATCGCGCGGAACACATTGACGCCCGGCCTCTGCCGGTTCATCAACAAGGCCAATACCAGCGAGATGATCAGGCTCGCGGGCAGGAACAGCACCGCGTAGAGGGCCGTCACCTTGATGGCCTGGATATAGTCGGGGTCGTTGGTGAACAGCGTGACGTAGTTGTCGGCGCCAGTCCACTGCGGCGCATTGGTGATGTTCCACTGCGTGAAGCTGGTATAGATCGCCACAAGGCCCGGAGCGAGATAGAGAAACAAGAATCCCAGGAGGAAGGGCGTTATCAGCAGGTAGAACGTTCTCGCTTCGCGCCACTCACGCCTGGTTAGTTTCCTGTGCTTGCGCGTTTGGACTTTGTTGACAGGCATCGCGCGTGCCATACTGTGTCTTCCTCTCTAAGCCGCTCCACGAGCATACGCTCAGTGGCAGGGGGGCTTATGTCGTTCTCGCCGCATGCCCCTTCACTCCAGGGCTCGTGCATTATCATCGGGGCGTATGGTTATACGCCCCGATGATAATGCACGAGCCCTGCCCTTCACCCCTCTCCCGCGCCCAGGGAGAGGGGTTGGGGGTGAGGGTCCTTTACGCGCTGGGCTAAGAGTGGAAATTCGCCAGCTCTTGCTGCCCTTTCTGGGCCTCGATCCGCAATACCTGCTGTACGGATGTGCCTGAACTTCCGGCGATGAGCGTCAGGCCCTGCGCCAGGTTATCGCCGACGGCGGCGGGCGCATCGGGGCCGACCAGGTCGCCCGGCAACCTGTTAATGTTCTTCACCCCATTGATGAAGACGCTGCGCACAGGGTTCATCGTGTTACTGGGCTTGTCGGCCACCGATTTAATGGCCGGCAGCGCCGACTTGCCCCAGATCGCGTCGCCGACGGGACCGCTCATCAGCTTGATAAGCGCGGCCGCCGCCTGGGGGTGCTTGGTGGTGCGGGTCATGGCGAAGCCGGCATAGTAGATCGTATTGACCTCGGGGCCGCCGCTGGTACGCGGGAACGGCGCGACGCCGAAGTGAAGATTAGACGTGGCCGCGTAGGTCGCCGAGGGCCAGACGCCCGTGACTTCCAGGCCTACTTTGCCCTGTGCGAAGGGATCAGCGCCGCCGTTTGTCGCCGAGGCGAACTGCGCCGACGTGGGCATAACGTGGTCCTTTGTAACCAGGTTGGTCCAGAACGTGATGGCGTTGACGGTGGCGGGGCTGTCCATGTAGCCGACGATATGCTTGCCATCGGCGCTGATCAGGCGCCCCCCGAATGAATCGACGACCGCGCTGACCGCGCGTGTACCCGCGGGATCGTTGAGCATGCTGTAAGTCCCGCTCTTCTTGCTGAGCGCCAGCGCATCTTTCCGTAACTCATCCCAGGTGAAGTTGGTCGATGATGGGTCAGAGAGGCCTGCGGCCTTGAACAGGTCTTTGTTGTAGTAGACGGCCAGCGTGGAGTAGTCCTTGGGCAGGGCGTACTGTTTGTCGCCGACATGACCGATGGTCAACGTGTTCGGCAAGTATTGGTTCAGGAAGCTCTTGCCGACGTACGGCGTGAGGTCCTGTAGCGCGTTCTGGCTGGCATAGAATAGCACATCACCGTCGCCGAGGTTGGTGATGTCAGCGGCGGTGCCGGCCGCGATCTGCGCGATCGCTTTGATGCGCTGGTCGGGGATCGGCTCTAGGCTGACGCTGACGCCCGGATATTGCTTCTGAAACAGCGGCAAGATCTGCTGGTTGAACTCCGTCTTCTCTTTTGGGCTGAAGAAAGTGGAAAAACGCAGGGTATAGTTTGCTGGGCTGTGCGCCCGCGCCGCGGTGGACGCCGAGGCGGTATGCGCCGCCAATGGAACTGCCGCTCCGAGCGCGATGACTGCCGTTACAGGTAGGAGGCGAAGGCGATGATTACGCTTCATGTTTGTCATTCCCTTTCCGCTTGTAGGGCGTCCTCGTCGACGCCCATGTCAGACCGACTCTCACAGCTATAAACGAAACGCCGCGCTAGTCTAGGTTATCGATTAGTCCGGGACTCTGAAATCCCACCGGCCACCGTGTCTTTATCACTATTCAGGTAGGCCGACCTCCTTTTCATCGGACGCCATAGAGCGCTGTCGTGACCCATCGGGTGCCCCCACAGCGGCATGTGACGCCGACACCCCAGGGACAGACCGTAGAGGGCGCTTGACCGCGCCGATAACGAACCGAAACGTTTTGACTTCTTGCAATTATGGTATACCTGGCGCGCGGCGATGTCAACTCCTTTAGTTCTCGCGGCGATGGCGCGGCCCTCACCCCATGCGGATTGGGCTGTCGGAGCGCAGCGGAGAGAGACCAATCCGCATGGGGTGAGGGGGAAAACTAAATGGCCCTACGTGTGTTGCAGGTGGACCAGCCCGCACAACTCGGCCAGGAACTTGGCGGCGGCCACGGCCGTGACGCCGCTGGGGTCGTACTGCGGGCAGAGTTCCACGATGTCGAACCCGCGGATCGGTGTGTCGCGCAGTTGGTAGAGGCACTGCAGCAGTTGCCGCGAGGAGATGCCGGCCGCCTCGGGGTTGGACACGCCGGGCGCGTAGGCGGGGTCGAGGCCGTCTAAGTCAATCGACACGTAGATGCCCTCGACACCGTCCAGCGCGGTCTTGAAACGCTCCAGCGCGCCGTTCTCTTCGTGTACCTGATCGGCGGTGATGACGGTGACGCCGGACGCGGCGGCGAAGCGCCACTCCTCTTTGGTCGCCGCCCGTGCGCCGACGTGGATGACGCGCAGCCCCGGCCGGCGTTCGATCAGGCGGCGCAGGTAGGTGGCGTGCATCATCGACAGGTCGTCATACTCGTCGCGCAGGTCGAAGTGCGCGTCGAAGACGAGCAGGGCGGTCCGTTCGGGCATGGCGCTGAACGTCCCGAAGGTGATGGAGTGCTCACCCCCCAGGATCGCCGGCGCGTAGCCCGCGTCAACGCTCTCGCGCGTCGTCGCCTCGGCCATGGTCAGTATCTCGTCGACCCTGGCCGTATGGCGCATGTTGCCACGGTCGTCGATCGACAGCTCCTCTAGATCGACGTCCAGGACGTGGGAGTACACCTCAATGTTCCAGAACGCGGCGCGGACGGCGTCGGGGCCGAAGCGCGACCCCGTGCGGTAGGTCGAGGTGCCGTCGAAGGGCACGCCGATCAGTTGTACGTTGGCGCGCTGGCCCGGCGCGGCGAGCGTCACTAGCGGCGCCGTCGTTAGATAACGGCCTTGTTGGTTCATTTGAGTCCTTTCAAGCTATTGGCAATCAATGGGCCTTTTCCCCGCCTTTGCCCTCATCGCGCGTCGTCGCATCCAAGACGGCGACATGTCCGGCGGCGCCGTACGCCAACAACCGCTCATCCGCCGTGACCAAGAGCGCGTCTACATGCCGCGCGGTCGCGACGATCAGCCGATCCGCGGGGTCACCGTGGATCGTCCCCGGTAAGCGTGTGCTGGCGATGGCGATCGCGGGGTCGAGCGGCGCCAGCGCGACACCGGGCTGGCGCAACGCGTCATCGACCCATTCTTGCACATCGCGTGTCAACGTCAAGCGCCCCTTGGCGACAAGCATCGCGATCTCCCATGGTGTAATGGCCGCCACGAAGACCGTGGCCGCGCGCGCGGCCCGCTCGATCACCGTCACGGCCGCCGGTGAGAGCGCGCGATCCCCGTCCAGTAGCCAGATAAGCGTGTGCGTATCGAGCAGGACGCCGCTCACGCGTCCGCCTCCCAGTGGTCGTCGATCGGCGAGACAAGATCACCCTGCCGCGCCACGGACCCAGCCATGGCCCCGAAGAGCGGCTCATCCGGCCGCAGGGGGACGAGCTTGGCGACGGGACGGCCACGCTTGGTGATGATCAGTTCCTCCTGCCGCCGCGCGACCACATCCAACAAGTGCAGGCATTTCGCTTTGAACTCTCCCGCTCCGATTGTCGACGCCATCGCTCCTCCTATTTACCCATCATGGTCACGAATCATAGTCATTATACGGCATCGCAGGGCGATAGCGTTTCATCGACCGGCTATAACGCCCGCTGTGATGTCCGCCGCGACCGCGCGCGCACGCTTGTCGGGGCGCGTGAACGCCGGCGCCCGGCGCGGCGCGCGGTCGGAAGACCACTGGGCGTCCGGCGCCATCGTCAGCACGGCCAGTGCGATGAGCGCGGCGTCGTAGTTGACGCGCCAGCCCGCGAAGTCGCGCCAGACCTGATCGCGGTCCGGCTTAAGAGGTACGCCCTCCGTCGCCAGCGCATCGTAGAGCGCGTCGAACTCCGTCCGCGCGACGCTGATGGGGGCGTCGGGGCGCGGATTGGGGTCGTAGGGGATGCGGAACGTATCGGCGATACGCTGTAGGCACAGGTATCCGGCCCGGATGCACAGTTCAGCCTGAGGGTCGCGCGGCCGGTCCAGCGTCGAGGCGGTCAGGGCGGCCGTGTCGAGGACGGCCCCCGCCGCCGTGACCCAGGAACGGTCGGGCCGCGGCGAACGGTAGAAGACGAGCGGCTGTAGCGAGGTGTGGCTCTCCTGCACTACGTTGAACCAGTCCAGCCATGTCGCCCACACCTCATCGATGTCGTCGAGTCCACCGATACGGTGGTAGCGCTTTAGCATCCTAAAGGGCGACGGAGGGGAGCCGGCGAGTGTCTCCAGCCCTGTCACCGCGACCTCGCGCTGGGAGAACGCCGCGTACATCGTCGGCAGGTAGGCGACCAGCAGCGCGGCCAGGATCAGGCTGAACACAGTCTCGGAGAAGGCGACGACAGTGGTAGGCGGCGCGGCCGCGGCGTCGATGCCGAGGTAGAGCAGCGCCAAGCGGCTTGTGGTGAAGGCGGTGCGCCAGGTGGGGGCGCCCAAGGCCCAAAACAGCGCCGTGTACCCGACGAGGAGGCAGGAAAGCCAGATGACCGGCAACGCGAGCAGGCTCAACGGGGCGTAAAACGCCATCGCGCGCTCGCGCCGCGCGTCGGAACGCACGGGGGACAACGCCAGGTCGAAGAGCCCTCTCATGACCACGAACACGACCCCCGTCAGCCGATCGGACACGCCGCGCGGGACGACGAAGGTGCGGATGGCGGAGAGAAAGGTCCCCACGATGAGCGCGGCGCCGAGCACGAAGATGAGACCTTGTAGAACGACCATGCGCGCTTCCTCACTCCTTTTTATCGCGGACCGCCAGACCAGCGCCGCTCCGTCGTAGGATAACATCCCACGCGCTCCCTCGTCCTCGCCTTGCCCCCCTGCCTTCGCCTCGCCCCCCTGCCTTCGCCTCGCCCCTCTGCCTTCGCCTCGCCCCTCTGCCTTCGCCTCGCCCCCCCGCCCATGGCTGACTGGTCCCTCGGCTGCGGCCGACGGTCCAGCGCGCCTCCGGGGGAGCCTGGGGAGATGCCTCCCCCCAGACCCCCGCCAAAAAGACCGTATGGCGGATGGTGGGGTAGGTACTGGCGATCGGGTCAGGCGTTATTTGGACACCGCCGGGGTCACAGACAGATGCGGCGCATAGAGGAGCTGCCGGGGAAGCCGGGCCGTCTCCCATCACCAGGTCCCGTGACGTCCGCGATGAGCGTATGGCGGGGGTCTGGGGGGAGGCATCTCCCCAGACCCCCCACTTGCATCAAGCTAATCCTGCCAAGGAGGGCTCAAGGAGGAGTTGATAGGTGTTAGGGTGCTTTTTGCGGCGATTGAGGCGGCAACCGGCGGCGACGCAGCGCTGGACGACCGCGAGAAT
>JAABUL010002660.1_pt1 | contig 28923 bp, 24 predicted proteins | sample 5559151 | NCBI WGS metagenome assembly JAABUL01 (sample SAMN10711876, study PRJNA513368) | rock metagenome | isolation source: Antarctica rocks | place: Antarctica: Victoria Land, Pudding Butte sud
GCACCGCTCAATCGCTCGAATGCTCGAGGAAGGCCGATGCCCAGAACGTTCACGGCAAGCCGCGCAAGACGTTCATGAGCAAGTGCAAGGCCGGCAAGGCCTGACCGACGGAGAGATGACGCGGAACTCGCTCACGGTTCGGGCTTGTCGCCGGCCGGTGCCGCGCGGGGGAAGCGGGCCATGGCCTCGAGGTCGTCGAGGTCCATGGTGTTGCGGATATATTGCTTCGTGGCGTCGCGGAACGGCTGGAAGTCCCAGGGCTTGGTAGTGCCGGTCATCAGGGCCGCGGCGACGAGTCGGCGCCGGCGCTGGCTCTCCCGCACGGCCCGGTCGAGCGCCCCGAGATCCCAGCGTCGCGCCACCTCGGCCCGGAACGCCGCGACGACCCCAGCCTGGGCGGCGTCTTCGGCCAGATTGCTGAGTTCCTCCGGATCGGCGTCGAGATCGTAGAGCTGGTCCGGATCCGCAGGCGAGTGCACGAACTTCAGAGGGCCGCGCCGCACCATCACGAGCGGCGCCACGGCGCCCTCGGCCAGGTATTCGCCGACCGCCTCGTCGTGCCCGCCTCGCCCGGTCAGATGCGGCACGAGGCTGCGCCCGTCGACGGGGCTCGCCAGGACCGCGAGGTCGCCGCCCGCGAGTTCCACCAGGGTGGGCAGCACGTCGACCAGCGACACGGAGGCCGCGACGCGTCCCGGCTCGAACAGGCCCGGTGCCGCCACCACGAGCGGCACGCGGGCCGCGCCCTCGAAGAAGCTCATCTTGTACCAGAGCCCGCGCTCGCCCAGCATCTCCCCGTGGTCGCCCAGGAACATCACGACCGTATCGTCGAGGCCCGCGGCGTCCAGCGCATCGAGCAGGCGCCCGAGCTGGGCATCGCAGAACGCGATGGCGCCGTAATAGGCGTGGCGGGCGCGGCGCACCTGCTCGGCCGTGATCTCGACCGTGTCCATGGCGCAGACATGGCGGATGCGGGCGCTATGCGGGTCGAGCGGCACGTCGCCGAAGCCGACCGCTGGCCCGTCGATGGCCTGGTGCGGGTAGAGGTCCCAATAAGCCCGCGTGATCGCGAAGGGGTCGTGCGGATGGCTCAGCGACGCCACCATCATCAAGGGGCGGTCGTCCCTGCCGCGCACGTGATCGTAGATGGCCCGTTCGGCCGCGAACGCGACCTCCTCGTCGAAATCCATCTGGTTGGTGCGGATGCACAGGCCCGCGTCGGTGACCGAGGACATGCTGTGGTACCAGCTCGGCCGATCGAGCGGGTGCTCCCAGTCGGGCGTCCAGCCGTAGTCGGCCGGGTAGATGTCGGTGGTGAGCCGCTCCTCGAAGCCGTGCAGCTGGTCGGGACCGCAAAAGTGCATCTTGCCCGACAGTACCGTACGATAGCCGAGGCGGCGCAGGTAATGCGCGAAGGTCGGGATGTCGGACCGGAACTCGGCCGCGTTGTCGTAGCCGCCCGTGCGGGAGGGAAGCGCGCCGGTCATGAAGGCCGTACGCGACGGCGAGCAGAGGGGGCTGTTGCAATAGGCCCGCTCGAACACGACGCCGCGCGCCGCCAGGCGTTCTAGGTTCGGCGCCACCACGACAGGATGGCCGTGGATCGGCAGGAACCGCGGCGCCAGCTGGTCCACCATGACGATGAGGATGTTGCGTCGGGGGTTGCGGGCCATGGTCTCGGCGCTTCGTGCGGGCACGCCATCTCAACGGCGCCGCCGCGGACGGGCTCACCGGGAGCCGGTCGATTCTGCTTCGGAAACGACCGGCCACGATGGCGTGCGACGCGATGGCGGCCCGTGGGCCGCCGTCACATGCCCTTTTCGACTTGGCCCCGCATCTCGCCGTTCTTGTTGGCCGCCGTGTGAAGGTTGAAGTAGAGGTCGCCGTTCATCAACGCCTTGGCCTGGTCCTCGGTCAGCTTGACGGATCCCTTGATGGGGTTCGCGAGGTCGCCCGGGATCGGCACCATGACGGGGGCGTTCTTGCCGGACGGGGCGGGGCCGTGGAAATGCGCCGCGGCCGCGGCCCCGGTCAGGTCGGCGTAGCCGACCTGGTAGGTCAGGGCCATGGTGCTCGAATCGTAGGTGGCGTCGAGGTGTCCCGTCGCCTTGCTGTTGGTGACCGGCGGCACTTCGGCCGACGGGCTGATCATGGCCTTGAACTTGAGCATCTCGGCCGATGCCGGACCCGCCGTCAGCAGGCCCGCGACGGCCAGTCCGGCCAGCAACGTGATGGAACGCATGGTTTGTCCTCCCCGGTGGCCGAACGGTCGGCCCAACCATATTATAGGGCTGCGCCGGTCCCGGCCCAGGCCGGACGGAAACATCCGGGGCATCGAGCCTCCTCCACCGTGCTGGCCGACCAAGCTCGGCTGCGCACGGTCCCCCTCCTCCGCGAGCGGAGGAGGATGAACCAGACCCCACCAGAACGCGCCTATCCTCCTCCGCATCGCGGAGGAGGGGGACCGCACGAGAGTGCGGTGGAGGAGGCTGCCGCAGCCGCGATGGTGGCCAGCACGTCGAGCCGGCTCGACGGGCTGAGGATCTCGAAGGCAGGGAACCGCACCACCCGGATGCCCTGCGCGCCGAGCCAGGCATCCCGCCGCCGGTCGCGCGCCGCCCGATCGGCGCCGTCATGCGCGGCCCCGTCGACCTCGATCGCGAGCCCGTGGGCCGGGCAGTAGAAATCGAGGACGTAGGGTCCGACCGGGTGCTGGCGCCGGAACAGCAGTCCGTCGAGCTGCCGCCGCCGAAGCGCCTGCCACAGCAGCACTTCGGGCAGCGTCATCTCGCGACGCAGCGTCCGGGCACGGTCGAAGGTCGATCTCGGCGCCCGCATCGGGCCTCCTCCACCACGCTGGCCGAGCAAGCTCGGCTGGCGTGGTCCCCCTCCTCCGCCAGCGGAGGAGGATCTGCCCCGCACGTGGGGCGCCTATGAACCAGACCCAAACAGAACGCGCCTATCCTCCTCCGCTTGCGGAGGAGGGGGACCGCGTGCAACGCGGTGGAGGAGGCTGCCGCCGGGCCGTCAGGCGGCGCGCTGCAGCGCGAAGGCGGAGCCGCCGTCGGCTGTCCCCACGAGGCCCATGCGGTGGAGCGAGGCCAGCACGGCCGCGACCTTGGGGGCCACGCGCCGGCCCTGCTTGAAGCGCGCCGCGATGGCGGCCGCGTCGAGCGGGCCGGAGGCATGGGCGAGCGCCGCCATGACGCCCACGCGCCGGCCCTGCTTGAAGCGCGCCGCGATGGCGGCCGCGTCGAGCGGGCCGGAGGCATGGGCGAGCGCCGCCATGACGACGGCGGTCTGGGCCGCGTCCGCGGCCGGAAAGGCGAGCTTCGGCCCGGCCGGCGCCGCGGCCTCGGCCCGCATGGCGCCGCCCGCGAGAAAGAGTTCGGCCTTGTCCTTCACGGAACCGAAGCGCGGCACCTGGTAGTCGGGCCGGAGCCAGCGCACGAGCCCGCCCGCCTCCTCGGCAGCACGCTCCCGGTTGAGGGCCACGAGCCGGGCCAGGATCTCGTCGTCGGCGACGTCGGCAGGCCAGCCGTAGGCTTCGGCCACCGCAGCGTCGATGCGGTCGTGCAGTTCCTTCAAGATCAGCACGAGGCCGTCGTCGAAGGTGCGGCGCAGGGTGGCGTCGAGGGCGGTCCCGCCCCGCAGCCGTTCGAGGACGTTGTAGAGCCCCGTTAGGGTCAGGTGCAAGTGCTCGGCCAGCACCCGCTTGCGGTGGGCGTCGAGGTCTTCGGCGAGGCCCCGGATGCGCTGCTTCTGCCCGTCGTCGGCGGCCGGGAAGGGAAAGGGATCGAAGCAGCGGGACTTTGAGTATCGAGGATCGTTGCCGACGCCGAGCCAGCCACCCGCACGCAAGGCCCAGGTGGCATGGATGCGGGACGAGAGGGCGCCCAGATGGAAGGCATCGTCCGAGCCGACTGCAACCAGCATGATGTCCGGGATGATGGACGCGTCGAGGAACTGGAAGACGCGGTGCTTGGTGGTCTCGACTGTGGCAATGTAGCGGGGCAGACCCGAGAGTGCGGGGCGGAGTTCCTGACGGGGCTTGCCGAACGTCCACCACAACTTTGCGTAGGCCTGAGCGTCCTTGCCGCCTGACCTCGCTGCTTCGCGTTCCCGAACATGTTTCACAGTGCTCAAGAGATGCTGGTACACCTCCGGGTAACGCAGCCTCACCTCATCGGCCGTCAAGCCGAACAGGTCGATCACCATTGCCTGGCGCGGGCGCGCCGTCAGGTCGCGGCCGTTGCGGTAGGGCCGGATGTGCCGTTCCAGCCCGGCCCGCCGCCCGAGCCCGAGATGCGTGGCCTCGGCCGGCGTCACGATGAAGCCCGCGCCGTGCAGCTTCACGCCGGGGGAACAGAGGCCCTCATTCGCCATGAGCGGAACTGCCGCCGTCACGTCCACCCCGACCGTCAAATCCGCATTGATCGCCCCGTCCCGCTCGTCGAGCACGATCACCGGCGCATCGGTGTCGAGCCCCGTCTCCTGCGCCACCTCGCGCAGAGCACCCTCGGCCCTGCCCGCCTGGCACACCGTCATGGCGATGCGGACCGCGGCCGCGTCGCGCGCCAGCTTGGTCCAGGGGTGGTCGGGCACCGCCATGACGATCGACATCGGCTGCTTGGCCGAGAGGTGCCGCTGCACCACGCGCCGCTGAAACACCTGGCTGATCGAGTTGGTGGTGACGAAGCCGAAGCGGCGCAGCACCGTGCCCTTGCGGGTCAGCAGTTCGGCGGCGCGGTCCCGCCAGTGCATGACGAAGTCGGCGCTCTCGTTCATGGCCGGGTTGGCGGCCCAGAGCGCCTCGGCGTAGCCGTCGCCGAGGCGGGCGCGGAGGTCCTTGCCGCCGATGAAGGGCGGGTTGCCGACGATGAACTCGGCCGCGGGCCAATCGGGCCGGCGCGGGTTGCGGTAGTCGTAGGTCTCGATGCGGGCGCCGTCCGGCCCCGGCCGGGTGATCGGCCTGCCGCTCGCGTCGCGGGCCAGCACCTTGTCGGCCTCGAGCACGGCGTCCTTGACGACGATGTTCCTGAAGGCCTGCAGGACGGGATCGTTGGGCATGCCGCCGCGGGTGCGCAGATGCCATTGCAGATGTCCGATCCACAGCACCAGTTCGGCGATGGCCGCGGCGCGCGGGTTGACCTCCAGCCCGAGGAACTGGTGGGGATCGACCGTGTGGCCTTCGAGCCCCGATAGCGCCTCCTGACCGCCCAACGCCGCCAGCGCCTCCAGCACCTCGCCTTCGAGCCGCTTCATCAGCTCCAGCGCCACGTAGAGGAAGTTGCCGGTGCCGCAGGCCGGGTCGAGGATGCGGGTCGCGCAGAGCCGGTCGTGGAAGGCCGCGACGGTTCGCCTCGCCTCCTCGGCCCGGCCCTCGGCCCGCTGGCGTTCCGCCGTCGAGAAGGCGGCGAGCCAGTCGGCCCGGAGCGGCTCGATCACGGTCGCGACGACCAGCCGCTCGACATAGGCGCGCGGCGTGTAATGGGCGCCGAGGCGGCGCCGATCCTTGGCGTCGAGCGCCTGTTCGAGCAGCGTCCCGAAGATCGAGGGGTCGACGTCGCGCCAGTCGTACCCGGCGGCCCGGCGCAGTTCGCCGATCTCCTCGGGGCCCAGCGGCAGCACCTTGCGTTCCTTGAAGAAGGCGCCGTTGAAGCAGCGGACCTTGCACTCGATCGCATAGGCGAAGTCGCCCCGGTCCATCGCCTCCCAGAGTTGCCCCACCATGGGCACGAACTTCGACGGCTCGGCCTCGCAGCGCTCCAGCACGCCCTTGAACGAGGCCTCGGGCAAGAGCCCGACATCCTCGGCGAACATGGTGAACAGGCAGCGCATGAGGAACATGGCCACCTCCTCGGGCGGGAAGCCTTTCGCTTCCAGCGCCTTCGACACGGCGGCGAGGCGCTCCGCGATGGCGCGGGTGACGCGGGCGGCGTGGCGCGCCGGGTCGAGCGAGGCCGGATCGGTCCAGATGCGGACGAGGCGCTCGCGCACGGCCGCGTCCCGCAGGTCGTCGAGGTAGATCCGGAAGCCTCGGCGGTCCGGGAACTGGTCGTAGACCTTCCCGTCGCGGCGGAAGTTGGCGTAGACCTCGAAGCAGTGGCCGACGTCGCAGACGACGAGAAACGGCGGCGGATCGTGGCCGACCGGCAGCAGCGGCACATAGGCTTCGGCCTGCTGGCGCGCATTGACCATGAGCACGTCCCAGGCCCGGTCGGCGCTCCGCCGCCCCTGGTTGGCGGTCGGGACGTCGGGCAGCGGCAGCTGCCCGACGATCTCGTTGCGGGCACCCTTCAGGCGGGACTGCTTGGCCTCCAGGATGAAGCAGCCGCGCCGGTAGAGGTCGATGCGCGGATGGGAGACCGCGCCGTCGCGGTCGACGCGCCTGACGGCGCGCTCGAAGACGTAGTCGTTGCCTTCCGACGTGGCGCCGGCGGGCTCGGGCCGCGGCAGCCCGAGCGTGTCGCAGAGCTCGATCAGGAACAGGCCGTAATTGGCCCGCTCCTGCCCGCCCTCGCGGCCCTGCCACCGCCGGATGAAGGCGTCGACCGGGTCGGCGCCCGCGACGGTCGTGATCTGTTCGGCGTTTGACACGACCGAAGGTTACGCGCGGGATCCCGGCCGGGCAACGGATTCGCGTCGCGGCGCGGCGGCGTCCCGAGGCCGATCCGGGGGACTCGGCTGGAAGGTCCGTCGGAACCGTCGGGCCAGCGTCACCTCCTCCACCACGCTTCGCGTGGTCCCCCTCCTCCGCTTCGCAGAGGAGGATGCAGCGCGCCTATCCTCCTCCGCATCGCGGAGGAGGGGGACCGCACGAGAGTGCGGTGGAGGAGGCTGCCGCACAGCCGCGAGGGGCGTCCCCAGCCGCCCTTGACGCTCCCCCCGGCCCGGGCCGACAGTGACCGCATGCCGGTGCGCCGCCTCGACCCCATCCTGATCGACCGGATCGCCGCCGGGGAAGTCGTCGAGCGGCCGGCCTCGGCCATCAAGGAACTCGTCGAGAACGCGCTCGACGCCGGCGCACGCCGCATCGAGATCCGCATCGAGGCGGCGGGCCGCAGCCTCATCCGGGTCAGCGACGACGGCGCCGGGATGGACGCCGCCGACCTCGCGCTGGCGATCGAGCGCCATGCCACCTCGAAGCTTCCGGGCGGCGATCTCCACGATATCGCGACGCTCGGGTTCCGCGGCGAGGCCCTGCCCTCGATCGGGGCCGTGGCGCGGCTCGACATCGTGTCGCGCCTGCGCGGCGCCGCGGGCGCCGGGCCGGCCGCCACGGCCCACCACATCGCGGTCGACGCCGGCGCGGTGTCGCCGGTGCGGCCGGCCTCACGCGGGGCCGGCACCACGGTCGAGGTGCGCGACCTCTTCGGCGCCACGCCGGCACGGTTGAAGTTTCTGAAGAGCGACCGCGCGGAAGCCAGCGCCATCGCGGATGCCGTGCGCCGCCTCGCCATGGCGCATCCCGCCGTGCACCTGTCGCTCGACGGCACGCCCGCGGTCGGGTTCGACTATCTGGCCTGCGCCGAGGACGACGAGGGACGCCTGACCCGCGTCAGTCAGATCGTCGGCGACGATTTCGTCGACAACGCCCTGCCGCTCCGGGCCGAACGCGCCGGAGCGGACGGGGACGGCATCGCGCTCGCGGGCTTCGTCGGGCTGCCGACCTTCCACCGGGGCACGCGCGACGGCCAGTATCTCTTCGTCAACGGCCGGCCGGTGCGCGACAAGCTCCTCACCTCGGCCCTCTATGCCGGCTACATGGACCACGTGCCGCGCGACCGCTTTCCCGTGGTGGCGCTGTTCTTGCGCTGCGAGCCCCGTGCCGTCGACGTCAACGTCCACCCGGCCAAGGCCGAGGTCAGGTTCCGCGACGCCAACGCGGTGCGGGGCCTCGTCGTCTCGGCCATCCGGGACGCGCTGTCGGGCGCCCTCCATCGCGCCTCCACCACGGGCGGATCGCGCGCCCTGGGGGCGCTCGGCGCCCGCTCATTCGGCGCCGGATACCAGGCACGCCCGCGGGGCGGATGGGACTGGCGTGGCTCGCAGGGTGCCCCGGCCGATGGCGCGGCGCCCCGCGGCTTCGCCGAGAACCCACAGGCGGGATTCGCGTCCGAACCATCGGCCGACGTGCGCGAATCCGCGCCCGGGATCGCGGTCATGGACGAGGACGCGCGGCTCGGCGCCGACGCGCCACTCGGCGCCGACGCGCCACTCGGCGCCGCCCGGGCGCAGTTCCACGAGACCTACATCCTGGCCCAGACCCGGGACGGCATCGTCATCGTGGACCAGCACGCGGCCCATGAGCGGCTCGTCTACGAGCGGATGAAGCGGTCGCGCGCCGAGGGTGGGGTGGCGCGGCAGATGATGCTGATCCCGGCCGTGGTCGAGATGACGCCCGACGCCGCGGCCCTGCTGCTCGGCGAGGCCGAGGCCCTGGGGTCGCTGGGGCTCGGCGTCGAGGCCTTCGGGCCGGGTGCCGTGGCGGTCACCGAAGTCCCGTCGGTGATCGGCCGGGGCGACATGACGGCACTGGTGCGCGACCTCGTCGACGTGATCCGGGCCGACGGCACCACGGTACCGCTGGAGCGCCGGCTCGACCATTACCTCGCGACCATGGCGTGCCACAATGCGGTGCGGGCCGGACGGCGGCTTCTGCCCGACGAGATGAACGCGCTGCTGCGCGAGATGGAGCGCACGCCGGGGTCGGGCCAGTGCAACCACGGCCGGCCTACCTACGTCGAATTGAAGCTCAACGACATCGAACGGCTGTTCGGCAGGCGCTGACGAAGGCCGCTTTCGGGGCCGTCATTCCCCGGGAGCCCTCAATCCCGCGCGATGATCTCGTCCTCGCGGTGCACGGTCTGGAGCGCCTCGAGCCGCACGGCGCGTCGGGTCACGATGCCCGGACGGTGGCGGCGCTTGGCGCGGCGATCGTGATGGTCCCCGCCCGCGAGTGGCGGCGCCCAAGCTTCCGGCCCGTCGTTGCGCTCCACCAGGGCCGGCACGTTGAAGTAGCCCGCGGAGGCGCGCCAGTCGGCCCAGATGCGGCCCTCGTCGATCGCCTCGACCAGCGTGATCGAGAGATCGGGGTCGCGATGCGCCAACCGCAGCTCGTAGAAGAAGCCGCCGGTCGCCGTGGGCTTCACGGCCACGCAGACGCCCTGGTAGGCCGACACCGGCACGGACAGCCGCATGGCGATGCCGCGGTAGCTCCGGTCGATGGTCACGCGGTCGCGCGTCAGCAGCACGCTGCGGCGGCGGTTGTCGGCCCGGGGGTCGCCGGCCGTGAGACCGTGGCGCGCTGGGACGCCGTCGGCGATGCGATCGAAGATGCTGGGCACCGTCTGGGCCGGAACTGCATTCGTGGACATGGACGCCTCACATTGTTGCTGCCGCCTGCACGGGTCCGGCCGTCTCGATCCGGCGTTCGCGACGCGGTTTCCGGTTCGTTACTTTCGCGCTACTGGCAAAATGAAAGGTCTGTCGCCTTCCGTTGCAGTCAGATTATGTTCACATTCGCCGTGGAACCGCTAACAGGCGTGCTTAAGCTTCGATGAAACGAAAGATATCGGCCCACACCTCGCCTCATGGTGTCGGAATCACCAACGAGACCGCGCCGATTGCACCGACCCTGGTTGATCTTCGACATCTGGCCGGCTTCGGTATCGCCTCCTCCACCGCACTCTCGTGCGATCCCCCTCCTCCGCTCCGCAGAGGAGGATCTGCGGCGGAATGGGCGCGTATCCTCCTCCGCCTCGCGGAGGAGGGGGACCACGCGAAGCCGAGCTTGCTCGGCCAGCGTGGTGGAGGAGGCCGACGCTGGAGGGACGGCTCCGAAATCACTGTCGCCCGGCCGCGCTGCCGCGCCAGCTTGCGTCGCTACGGGTCGCGGGTTAGAGCCTCGACGGGGTCCGGAGAGGATCCTCTCCCCTTCCGCAACCCCGCGTCGGTGCCGTGGCTCCCATCCCCCCCAGCGACACGCGTGCCGTCCTCGACCTCCTCCTCGATGCCGCACGCGTCGCCAGCGACATGGCGATGGGCTTCTTTCGGCTCGGCGCCCGGACGGCGGCCCGGGTCGATTTCAAGGCCGGCGGCTCGCCGGTCACGGCAGCCGATCTCGCGGTCGACCGCTACCTGCACGACCGGCTGCGCGCCGCCGTGCCGGATGCCGGCTGGCTGTCCGAGGAAACGGTCGACGACCTCACCCGCCTCGATCACGACCACGTGCTCATCGTGGATCCCATCGATGGCACCCGCTCCTTCGCGGCCGGCGACCCGCATTGGGCCGTGTCGGTCGCCCTCGTCAGCGACGGCCGGCCCGTGGCGGGGGTGGTGCTGGCGCCGGCGCTCGGCGTCACCTACGACGCGAGGCTCGGCGGGGGCGCGCGGCGCAACGGGGTGCCGACGGCCGCGACCGGCGGGGACAAACTCGCGGGAGCGAGGCTGTCGGCCCCGGCCGGTTTCATCAAACCGCTGGCGGGCGCCTATCCGGTGGTCCTGGTGCCGCGGATCGCGTCGCTGGCCTGCCGGTTCGCGGCCGTGGCGGGCGGCGAGATCGACGCCGCCATCGCGTCGCCCGATGCCCACGATTGGGATCTCGCGGGCGTCGACGTCATCCTGCACGAGGCCGGCGGCCGGCTCACGGCTGCCGACGGCCTGCAGCTCCAATACAATCGGCGCGTCCCGCGCCACCGCACGCTTTACGGGGCGGGACCCAACCTGCAGCCCGCCCTGGTGGGGGCCGGGCGCCGCACGCTCGGGGTGGGCGGCTGAGCGTCATCGGCCTGGAAGAGCGCCACCGTCATCGTGTAGAACGCGGCCCATCTTCCCGACTTTCCTCCGCCCGAACCTAAAGGCCGTTGTCCCGGAAGGCCGAAAGGCGTTCCCTTCACCAGCGCGGCACATGAGACATCATGGACCAGAAGAGCCCACAATTGCTGCACCTCGTGTTCGGCGGCGAACTTGTCGAGATCGGCGGGAACGCGTTCCGCGACCCCACGACGCTCGACATCGTCGGGGTCTTCCCCAACTATGCCAGCGCGGTCGTGGCCTGGCGCGCCAAGGCCCAATCCAGCGTCGACAACGCCGCCATGCGCTACTTCGTCGTCCACCTGCACCGCTATCTCGACCCGTCGCTGCCGGGCGGCGGCACCGTCCCCTGACCGCCGTGCTGAAGACGGTCGGCCGGGCCCCCGCCGTCCTCGAGACAGCCGGCGCGCTGGCCAGTGCCTACCTGAAGTTCGTGCAGCGCACCAACCGCTTCGTGCAGCACCCGCCGGGCTTCGTCGCCGCCATCACGCCGGAACTTCCGGTCATCGTGGCCATGTGGCACGGCCAGCACTTCATGGTGCATTACGCCTGGCCGGCCGGCACCAAAGTGGCGGCGCTGATCTCGCGACACCGGGACGGCGAGATCAATGCGGTCATCCTGCGGCGCCTCGGCGTCGAGCCGATCCGCGGATCGGGCGGCAAGGGCGCGCAGAAGACCCGCATGCACGGCGGGGCGGCGGCGCTGCGCGAGATGGCCCGCCGCCTCGGGCAGGGCCGCACGGTCGTCATGACGGCCGATGTGCCCAAGGTGTCGCGGCGCGCCGGGCTCGGGATCGTCACGCTGGCCCGCATGACGGGCCGGCCCATCTACCCGATCGCCGTGGTGACGAGCCGCCGCTTCGATTTCCGCTCCTGGGACCGCGCCAGCCTCGGCAAACCCTTCGGGCGCGGCGCCATGGTGCTGGGCGAGCCCGTGCGCGTGGCGCGGGAGGCCGACGACGCGGCCCTCGAAGCGGCGCGCCTCGCGGTCGAGACGGGGCTCGACGCCGTCCATGCCCGGGCCTACGGGCTGATCGGGACCCGGGATCCTGGCGAGCGGGATCCCGGCGAGCGGGATCCGGGCAGCCGGGATCCGGGCGAGCGGGTGCCCGTCGGGCCGTGACGACGTCCGCCCTCTTCGTGGCCTATCGGGCCGCCACGGCCCTGGTCGAGCCGGCCGGCCGCACGTTCCTCGGCTGGCGCCTGAAACGCGGCAAGGAAGATGCGGTACGGATCGGCGAGCGTCTCGGTCGGCCGGGCCGCCTCCGCCCACCCGGTCGGCTCGTCTGGCTGCATGGCGCCAGCGTCGGCGAGGGCGTCTCGCTGCTGCCGCTCATCGACGCCCTGGTCGAGCACGGGTGCCACGTCCTGGTCACGACCGGCACGGTGAATTCGGCGCGGGTGCTCATGGGCCGTCTCCCGGCCGGCGTCACGCACCAGTTCGTGCCGCTCGACCTGCCGGGCGCGGTGCGGCGCTTCCTCGGTTTCTGGCGGCCCGACCTCGCCGTCCTGGCCGAGTCCGAGCTCTGGCCCAACCTCGTCCATGGCCTCGACCGCGCCGGCATCCCGCTGGTGCTGGTCAACGCCCGCCTGTCGGCGCGCTCGGCCCGGCGCTGGTCGCGGGCTCCGGGATTCATCGGCGCCATGCTCGGGCGCACGGCCCTGTGCCTGTGCCAGACCGCAGAGGATGCGGAACGCTTCACGGCGCTCGGGGCCGCCAGGGTCGAGACAGCAGGCCACCTCAAGTTCGACGTGCCGCCCCCGGTCGCCGATCCGGCCGCGGCCAGTGAATTCGCGGCCCGGATGGGAGGCCGGCCCGTTTGGGTCGCGGCCTCGACGCATGCCGACGAGGAAGCCGCGCTGATCGAGGCTCACGGCCTGCTGCGCCGCGACCTCGACGACGTGCTGACGATACTGGTGCCGCGCCAGCCGGAACGTGGCGCGGCGCTGCGCGAGGAAGCGCGCCGGCGCGGGATCCCGGCCGCGCTGCGGTCCCGACACGAGGTGCTGCAGCGCGGCACCGCCCTCTACATCGCCGACACGCTGGGAGAACTCGGCTTGTTCTACCGCGTGTCGGACGCGGTCTTCGTCGGCAAGTCGCTCACGCCACCCGGCGGCGGCCAAAACCCGATCGAACCCGCGAAGCTTGGCTGCGCGGTCCTGCACGGCCCCTACACGGGCAACTTCGCCGAGATCTATGCGGACCTCGACGCGGCCGGCGGGGCCGTGGCCGTGGACGACGCGACCGAGCTCGCAGAGACGCTCACGGTGCTGCTGTCCGACACGGCGCGGCTGCGCCTCGTGGCCAGGGCTGCCGCCGAGGTTGTCGAGCGGCGGGCCGGCGCCACGGGCCGCGTCATGGCGGCACTCGAGCCGTTTCTGGCCGGGACCCCGTGACGCTGCAGGCTCCCGCTTTCTGGTGGCGACCCCGGCCCGGCCCGGCCGCCCTGGCGCTCGCGCCGCTGGCGGCGCTCTACGGCGCCGTTGCGGGGTCCCGGATGGCGAAGTCCGGCGCGGGCGTCGGCGTGCCGGTAGTCTGCGTCGGCAATTTCGTGGTCGGGGGCGCCGGCAAGACCCCCCTGGCGATCGAGATCGCCAGGCAGATGATCGCGTCCGGCCACAGCCCGGGTTTCGTATCGCGCGGCTACGGCCGCCGCACCGTAGCGCCGGGGCCGATCCCCGTCGACATCGCCCGCCACGGTGCCGGGGACGTGGGCGACGAGCCGCTGCTGTTGGCCCGCGCGGCGCCGTGCTTCGTGGCGGCCGACCGGGTTGCGGCCGCGCGGGCCGCGGTCGCGGCCGGATCCACGATCGTCATCATGGACGACGGCCTGCAGAGCCGGTCGCTCGCCCAGGATGCCGCGATCGCCGTGGTGGACGGCGGGGTCGGCATCGGCAACGGACTGTGCCTGCCGGCCGGACCGCTGCGGGCGCCGCTCGTGCGGCAATGGGGGTCGGTCGAGCTCGTCGTCGTGATCGGCGCGGGAGCCCCGGGCGGTAGGGTTGCGGCGGAAGCCGAACGCCGCGGCCTGCCGGTCATGCACGGCGCCTTCGAGCCGAGCGAACGGGCGGTCGCGGAACTGCGGGGCCGGCGCCTCCTCGCCTTCTCGGGGATCGGCAGGCCCGAGAAGTTCTTCCGGACCCTGCGGGACGCAGGGCTCGACGTCGCCCGGGAGATCGGTTTTCCCGACCACCACGTCTATCGGGCGCGCGATCTCGACGGCCTGCGCGGCGCCGCTGCGGCGGCCGGTGCCGCGCTGGTCACGACCGATAAGGATCGGGTCCGGCTGCCGGCAGGATTTCCGGCGGCCGTGCTGCCGGTGCGGTTGCGATTCGCCGATCCCGTGCCGCTGGAAGACCTGCTCGGCCGGCTTCTCAGCCGGGCAAGGTGATGCCCATCCGGGCCAGCTTGGCCTGCGGATCCACGTAGGCCTCCTGCAGTTCGACGTTCCAGTAACGCAGGTCGTCGAGCGGGATCGGTGTGCCGGTGACGCCGCAGCGCACGAAGGTGCCGGGCCGAACGACCCTGAATTCGCCGTCCCCGAAATCGACTTCGGCTTCAGCGGCAGCGACGGGGCGACGCTCGTAGCGGTTCATGGCACCAGGCGCACGGGTGGGAAGGGGTCACGACGCTTACGCCGTTTGGAATCGCTTGAATAGCCGTCCGTGAGACTTCCGAAAGAGCGATCGGGGAGATGTCGGCTTCTGTCGCGCCCGGAACCGTGATCGCTCCGCTTGCGACGGCCGCTCTGCAGCCCGAACTACCCTCACCGGCTGTCGGCCGACCTCGCGGTCGTTGCCGAAGCGACCTCGCGGACCAGCGCCCGGAACCAGGCGAGGAACGGGTCGGCGGCCCGCACGTGGGAGCAGACCAGCGTCGTTTGTAACAGGGTCCGGGCGAAGGGCGGTTCGTGCAGCACGAGGCCGAAGACCGCGGCGAAGCGGCGCGCCAGAGCGGCCGACACGGTGGTGACCATGTCGGTGGCGGCGACCGCGGCCAGGGCCGCCATGAAGTGCGGCGTCACCAGGGCGATCCGCCTCGATACGCCCTCGGCGGCCAGGAGCGCGTCGATCTCCGACTGACCATCGCCCAGCAGGGCCACCCCGACGTGGTGATAGGAGCCGTAATCGGCGATCGACCAAGCACGCTCGGCGGCCGGGTGCCCGCCACGCATCACCAGGGCGAGGTGGTCCTCGGCCACGACCTCGCTGGAGGTGCCGGGCGGCAACGGGGTGCTCGACAGGGCGAAGGCGAGGTCCAGCGCGCCGCTGTCGAGGCGCCCCAGGAGGTCGGGCCCGTAGCCTTCCACGCGCAGATCGACCCCGGGCGCCTCACCGGCCAAGCGTGCCATGATGCCGGGCACGAGAAGCACCGTCTGCGTGTCGGCTGCCGCGAGACGCACGATGCGACGCTCCGTTCCGGGGTCGAAGCTTTGCCGCTGGAACAGGTCGCGCAATTGGCGCACGGCCGAGGCCAGCAGTGGTTGGATCGCCTGCGCGCGCGGCGTCAACACGTAGCCGCTCCGTGTCCGCACGAGCAGGGGATCGCCTTGCAGATCCCGCAAACGCGCGAGGGCGCGGCTCATGGCGGGCTGGCTCAGCCCGACATCGGCCGCCGCCCGGGTGACGTTGCGGCGACGCAGCAGCGCGTCCAGGGCGGGAACGAGGTTGAGGTCGAGACCAGCAATATTCACTTCGCGCATGACCATGATCATATCAATGCATTTCAGATATGACCAGTGCGGCCCTACCGTGACGTTCTCGATGGAGGTGATCATGAGTGGAAACACGGTCGTTATCGTTATCGGTTTCGGCGCCGTCGGGCGCGCCACGACGCAGGCCCTTCTGGCGCGCCGCGACCCCGTCTGCGTCGCGCAACGTAGCCGCCCCGCCGATCTACCGGCCCAAGCCGCTTTCAAGTCCTGCGACGTGCTCGATGCGGAAGCCGTCCGTCAGGCGATCGCCGGAGCCGGGCAGGTCGTTGTGGCGATCGGCTTTGCCTACGACGCCCGGGTCTGGCGCAGCGCCTGGCCGAGAGCCATGACCAACCTCGTCGAAGCCTGCGCCGCGACCGGAGCCCGCATGGTGTTCGTCGATGGCCTGTACATGCTCGGGCCGCAGCGTGAGCCGCTCCGCGAGGACATGGCCCTCACGGATTTCGGCGCGAAGCCGGCGATCCGGTCGGAAGTCACGCGCATCTGGATGGCCGCGGCGACCGCCGGACGGGCTCGCGTCGCGGCCCTGCGGCCGCCGGACTTCTACGGCCCGGGCGTGAGCGCCTCGCATCTCGGCTCGGCGGCTTTCGGCGCGCTCGCGCGAGGCAAGCCGGCTCTGCTGCTCGCCCCGCCCGATACGCCCCACGACTTCGCCTATGTCCCCGATATCGCGCGCGCCGTGGTCACGCTGCTCGATGCCCCGGACGATGCCTACGGCCAGGCCTGGAACATGCCCTGCGCGCCGACCCGCACCCCGCGCCAGATCCTGCGTCTCGGTGCCGAGGCGCTCGGCAGCAAGCTGAAGGTGCGCGCCGTGCCGCTCGGGCTGTTGCCGCTGTTGGGCCTCGTCTCGCCGTTCATGCGCGAGGTCGCCGAGATGCGGTTCACCTTCGACCGCCCATACGAGGTCGATGCCACGAAGTTCGCCCGGCGGTTCTGGTCCGACGTCACGCCCTACGAGGTCGGCGCCCCGGCGACGGTCCGTTCGTTCCGGCTGCCGACGGGGTTGCCCGAACACGCCACGGCGGCGGCGTGAGAGAGTCGCACGCGACCGGCACCATCCGCACTGAGGTGGTGCGACGCCGCACGGGCATCAGAACAGGCTGCCCTGGCGAACCGGCGCCGCGGTGCCCTTCGCGGTCGCGGGCTTGCCGGCACGGGGCCGCGGCACGCGCGGCGGCCCGTCTCCGTCCAGCGTCTCGACCGTCAATGTGCCGTCGGCGAATTCGAGCCCCAGCGGCGTGCCGGGCGCGAGCCCGGCCGCGGCCCGGACCGGATGGCCGGCCTCGTCGCGGACCAGCGCGTAGCCTCGCGCCAGCACGGCGCGATATCCCAGGCTGACCAGGAGCTGAGCCACCCCGACGACCCGCGCGGCACGGCGCTCGTTGGCCTGCCTCGCGCCGTGGCGGAGGCGCTCGGCCAGTGCCGAGAGCCGCCCGGCGCTGTTGCGGTTGTCCTGCACGGCCAGCGCGGTGCGGCTCTTCAGGGCGGCACCGAGCCGTGTCGCCGCGGTGTCGAGCCGCTGTCGGCGGCGCTCGGATGCGACGGTCACGGCGCGCGCCAGCCGCTGATCGAGCGCCCCCACCCGTTCCACCACGCGCCCGAGCCTTGCTCCCGGCGATTGCGCGGCAAGGCGGCTGCCCAGCCGCGCCAGCGTGAGCCGGCGCGCGTCCGCTCCGGAGCGGAGCGACGTCGGCAGCAGTGTCGCGGCATGGTCGAGCCGCTGGCGCGGCAGCGCCAGGAGATCGGCGCCGGACGGCAGGGCGCGGGCGGTCGCCCGCAGGACGTCGCGCGCGCCCTCGAGGTGGCGCAGCATGGCGGCGCCGTGGCGGCCGCCGAGGCGGTCGAGCGCCATGCCGAGTTCGGCCCTCACCGGCACGCAGAGTTCCGCGGCGCCGGTCGGGGTCGGTGCGCGCAGGTCCGCCACATGGTCGAGCAGCGTCCAGTCGGTCTCGTGCCCCACGGCCGAGACGAGCGGGATGCGGGTGTCGGCGGCGGCCCGGATCACGCCCTCGTCGCTGAAACTCCACAGGTCTTCGAGCGAGCCGCCGCCCCGCGCCACGATGACGACGTCCGGGCGCGGCATCCGGCCGCCCAGGCCGAGCGCGTCGAAGCCCCGAATGGCACGGGCCACCTCCTCGGCGCTGCCGTCCCCCTGGACCCGCACGGGCCAAAGCAGCACATGACGGGGAAAACGGCCCTCGATGCGGTGCAGGATATCGCGAATGACGGCGCCGGTCGGCGACGTCACGACACCGACCGTGACGGGCAGGAACGGCAGCGGTCGCTTGCGTGCGGCGTCGAACAGGCCTTCGGCCGCGAAACGCCGGCGGCGCTCCTCCATCATGGCCATCAGGGCGCCGATGCCCGCGGGCTCCAGCGATTCGATGACGATCTGGTAGGAGGATTTGCCCGGGAACGTGGTGAGCTTTCCGGTCGCCACCACTTCCATGCCCTCTTCGGGCTTAACGCGCATGCGGGAGAGGCTGGTGCGCCAGACCACGGCGTCGATGCGGGCGCCTTCGTCCTTCAACGAGAAATAGGCGTGGCCGGAGGAATGAGGCCCACGGTAGTTCGACACCTCGCCCCGCACCCGGACGTAGCCGAAACGGTCCTCGACCGTGCGCTTCAGCGCACCCGAAAGCTCGCTGACGGTGACTTCGGGCGCGTTACCGAGCCGGCCGGCTTCGCCCGCGAGGGCAGCCGGCCCGGCCTCGCCGGCCGGCGGTGCCGGGTCGAAGATCGAGGGTGCTTGGGCTCTCGCCTTCGCGCCCGCCCGGCTCGTGGTTCTCGTCGCCATCGCGTGAGATTCTAGCATGCTGGCGGGCCGCTGTCGTGGGCGGGGTTCGCCGGTCGGGAACACGCCCATGCCGCCGATCGGAGCTTTCCCGAGTCGATCAGCAAGGGCCGTATCTCGATCGAGACGCAAGCATTCGTCGTCCCGGAATCACCGACCTTCGTGTTCAATCGACGGATCGGGGACCTCGCGCTCGAAGAAAACGCGGCGTGCTGCGCAGCGGATCGGCCACATGCCTTGGTGTTTCCGCAAAGCGCGGAGCACCTTCGCCTTGAGGATCATTTCCTTCACGCGCTTCTCAATGGTCCCGCGGCGGGCGAAGACAAGCGGTTGAGCATCTCTTAACCGGTGTTCATCGCTCGACTCCTCGACCGGTATCGGACTCCTGCGCGGCGTGCGCGGGGCCATCTCACCCTATGGTTCACGCGATTGCCGGTGCGGCGCCAAGGCGGTGCGGATGTGGCGGGCCAGTTCGCTCGCGGCCGGTGTTGAGGGCCGGTCGGGCAGGTGAAGCGTGATGGCGAAGGACGGCAGATCCGGCAGGCCGGTTTCGGGCGGCAGGACGTCGAGGTCGGCCGGAACCGTCGACGCGAGCCAGGCCGAGACCGCGAGATCCATCCGCACCGTTGCGAGGGTCGCATCGAGGCTGCCGTTCTCGAACATCGTCCTCCAGTCCCGATGCTGCCGCTCGAGGGCGGCCAGCACCGCCGGCCTGAAGGCGCAGGTCTCGGCCACCATCGAGACCGGCAGGGGGGTCCTCTCATGGGCCGTGCCGCCCTTGGCTCCGGCCCAGACCAGCCGATCGACTGCCAGGCACTCGCCCGTCGCGGTCGCCACGAGCTCTTCCAGCACTGCGAGATCGAGCCGGCCGCCGGCGAGGCGTCGCTCAAGTTCATCCGACGACCCGCAGTCGAGCGAGAGCTCCACGTGCGGACACGCCTCGGCATAGGCTTTCAGCACCGGCGCGAGACAGGCGCCCACGAGGTCGTAAGGGACGCCGAGCCGCACCGGTCCGTCGATGGTGCCGCCGTTGATGTCGGTCCAGATCTCGTCGTTCAAGGCGAGCAGACGGCGAGCCTTGCCGAGCAGGCGTTCGCCGGACGGCGTCAGGCGCAGACCGCGCCGCTCGCGGGCCAGCAACGGGCCACCCGCGAGCATCTCCAGCCGCGCGATCTGCTGGCTGACCGCGCCCTGCGTGAGATTCAGGACCTGGCTCGCCGCCGTCATGCTGCGCCGATCGGTGACGACCGCGAAGGCCCGCAGGAGGCCGATGTCCAGGTTCCGCGTCATGCTGGCATTATGATGGCTAATGGTGGGGATCACCATCATTAGTTTTGCTTCCGAAGCTCGTGGCGTTATCTCGACCTCTCCCGCGAGGAGAGGCCATGTCCCTCGACGCCCTGACCCCGCTGTTCCTGTTCGTCCTGGTGTCGACGATCAGCCCTGGCGGCGCCACCACGCTCGCGACGGCGTCGGGCGCGAATTTCGGTTTCCGGCGTTCCGTGCCGCTGATCGCCGGCATCGCGGCCGGGCTCGCCTCCATGGCGGCCTCGGCCGCGGCGGGGCTGGCCGGCATCCTGCTCGCGGTCCCGTCGCTGCAACTGGCCATGAAGGCGATCGGCTCGCTCTATCTTCTGTGGCTCGCGTGGCAGATCGCGGGCCGCGGCGCTCCGCACCGCATGACGGGCATCACCAGGCCGTCGAGTTTCGTCGGGGGCCTCTGGATGCTCTGGCACAACCCCAAAGGCTGGGCCATGACGGTCGGCGCCGCGGCATCCTTCGCGGCACTGGCGAACGGGCCTGCCCGATTGGGGCTGCTGCTCGGCATCACCTTCGGACTGGCCGCGGCCCTCTCGCTGTCGCTCTGGTGTGCCGCCGGGCTGCTGCTCGCACGGGCCTTGCGGACAGAGGCGCAGTGGCGGACGCTCAATATCGCGCTCGGAGCCCTGCTGGCGGCCTCAATCGTGCCCATTTGGCTTTGATATCCATTCGGAGAGGTCCCGTGATCCAGCCCGTCGACATCGGAGCCGCCCTCGACGGCCTGACCGAGCATTGGTCGCCCAAGGTGGTAGGCCGTGTGAACGATCAGTACGTGAAGGTCGCGAAACTCCTCGGCCAGCTCGCATGGCACAAGCACGACGACGAGGACGAGCTGTTCCAGGTCATCCGGGGCCGGCTGCGCATCCAGTTCGAGGGAGGCGCCGAGACGGTTCTCGAGGCGGGCGAGTTCTGCGTCGTCCCCCGCGGGGTGCTGCACAATCCGGTGGCCGACGAGGAGTGCTGGATCGTGCTGATCGAGACGGTGACGACCAAGCACACCGGCGACGTCGAAACGCCGCTGACCCGCTCGATCGCGCAGCAGCTGGCCTGAGCGAACCTTTGCAGATCGGAGACCCGGACCGCTCGGCTGACCCGAGCGATCCGGCGAAGCGCTCGCCGCTGGCGTCTTCCGAGACCGAGCACGGACCTGCCCCTTCGAGCCCCCTCCGACGCTCCCCTTGCACGGGACGCCTTTGCGGTTCAGCATCGGTCCGGCTTCCGGGGGCCGCCCGACTGCAGGATCCCCGAAAAGATGTGACCGTCTGTCGCCTCTGTGCGGAGCGGGTCTGTGCAAGGGGGGCGGGGCCATGAAGTGCAAGCTCGAAGTGGAATGCACGCCGCTGGAAGCCCGGCAGTTCTTCGGCCTGCCGGATGTCCAGCCCCTGCAGGCGGTCGTGATGCAGGAGGTGGAGAAGAAGATGCTGGCCGAAATCGAGCGTTTCTCGCCCGACAGCGTGCTGAAGAGCTGGCTGTCGATGTTCACGCAGTCGCCCGAACAGCTCCAGGACGCCTTCTCCAAGATGATGTTCACCGGCCTCAACCGGACTAAGACGTGAGGGCGCTGGCGAAACGCACCATCGCGAACCTTGCCGGGCGGCACCGTTCCGGGCAAAGCTCGAACCACGCCGAACAGATGAAGACCGCGATGGGTGCGAGGCTGCTCCTGGCCGCGATGGCCGCAGGTGCGATGGCCGGCACGGCCCAGGTCGGCGCGGCCGGGGCCGCGGACGGCACTGTGCCGAGCACACCCCTCTTCGCGACGGCGCCCCTGCCCGGGACCGCAAAGCCATCGGCCGGAGCGAGCGGCGCGTCCGCCCCTGCCCTGCCCTCGATGGCGCTCGACCCGCAGGTGCCGGAGTCGCTCTACCACGGGCTCTATGTCGGGACCGAGATCTTCGGCGTCTCGGGCCACGGCATCAAGGGCGGCGTCGGCGGCGACGTCTATGCGGGTTACGACCGCGTCCTCGGCAACGGCGTGATCGTCGGGCTGCAGGGCGCCACGGGTTACGGGCCGGCGTTGCTCGGGCAGCCGGGCCTGAAGGGCTTCGACTTCGGCGAGGCTAGCGCAAAGGTCGGCTACGCAATGGGTCGCTTCACGCCGTTCGTCACGGCCGGTCTCGTCGTCGCCAAGCCGATCACCGGGCCGGGCCTCGCCGGCAACACGACCGACAGCTTCAACGAGCTGCTCAACGGCTCGGGCAACCTCCTCGCCGCGCCGCGCGTCGGCGCGGGCTTCGCCTATGCGCTGACCGGCAACACCTCGATCGAGTTCGGCGTCTCGGTCGGCCGGGGTCTCGCGGCCGGCTTTCCCTGATGATCTTGCTTGAAAAGACCGCGTATGAGGTTTCGGCTACCTCATCAGAGCCGCACCGCCCATGAGCAGCGCTGCCGCAGCAAGCCGTTTGAGGCTCAATGGCTCCGCCGGCAAGCCGAGCAGCCCGAAGTTGTCCAGAACAAGCGAACTCAGGACCTGACCCGTCATGACGAGCGCGATCATGCTGGCGGTCCCAAGCCGGGGTGCTATGGCGGTCGTCGCCGACAAGACGACGGCCCCGCAAAGCCCACCCGTCCATGCCCACCACGGCAGCGCATCGAGGCCGCTCGTGCGCGGGCCTGCCCGTGTTGCTGCGCTGGCGACCGCGGCGAGCACGATCGTCAAGACCAGACCTGAAACAGTGGCGGCCCATACCGCACCGCCGACCGTGCGTGCCAGCCGAGCATTGATGGCGGCCTGCAAGGGCAGCATCACGCCCGCCACGACAGCGAGGGCGGCATAGAATAAACCCATGAGGGCACCTCGGAATCGCTGAATGACGATCGGTTCGGGCCCATTGAGGGACAGACCGGCCAAGATTCTCAGAAATGGCTGAACGAGCCGCGGTCGAAGACGCGCGATCGGCCGTCCCGGTCCAGGAACAGGGCCGCGCCCTCGCCGTCGACGACGCGTCCGATGGCCGTCACGGGCACGCCGGCCGCGAGCGCCGCGGCCTCGAAGCCGGTGGCCTCCGCTTCGGGCACCGTGGCCAGGACCTCGTAATCGTCGCCGCCCGTCACCGCGACGTCGAAGCCCGACGGCTCCCCCGCGATCGCCAGCCGCGCGGCCCGCGACAGCGGCACGGACGCGAGGTCGACCTCGGCCGACGCACCTGACGCGCGCATCATCTTCGCGAGATCGCCCACGAGCCCGTCCGACACGTCCATGGCGCCGGACGCATGGGCCAGGAGCGCCGGCCGCAGTGCCAGCCGCGGTTGCGGATGGAGATAGCGGTCGAGGAGGTGGGCTTGCTCGGGCGGCGGCTCGCGGCCGGACAGCCGCAACACCAGCCCGAGAGCGGCGTCGCCGATGGTTCCCGAGACATAGATCCGGTCGCCCGGCTTGGCGCCGGTGCGCGGCACCATGCAGCCCTCCGGCACGGCGCCGAAAGCCGTGATCGACAGCGTCAGGGGGCCGGGCGTCCTCACCGTGTCGCCGCCGAGCAGCGGACACCCATAAGACAAGGAATCGTTGCCGAGGCCGCGCGCGAAGCCGGCGAGCCAGTCGGGATCCCAACCGGGTTGCAGCGCCAGCGCCAGGGTGAAGCCGAGCGGCTCGGCACCCTTGGCGGCGAGGTCCGACAGGTTCACGCGCAGCGCCTTGCGGGCGATGGCGTCGGGCGGATCGACCGCGAAGAAATGCACGCCGACCACGAGGGCGTCGGTGGTCACGACGAGGTCGTGCCCCGGCGGGGGCCTCAGCAGGGCCGCGTCGTCGCGCAGGCCCAGACCTCCCGGCCCCGCGATGGGCGCGAAGAAGCGGGCGATCAGGCCATCCTCGTCGAGAGGCGGCGATACGTCGAGAGAGACTGTCATGCTCGTGATCGTGCCTGCAACGCAGTTCCTGAGCAACGGCAACCAATCATGGATGGCACGCCTTTCTCCGGCACTCCGGAGGACCCATCATGACTGACCGATCCCGCCTTCTCGCCGTCGTGACCGGCGCATCCACGGGTATCGGTTATGAACTGGCCAAGCAGTGCGCCGAAAACGGCTTCGACCTCCTCGTCGTGGCCGACGAGGCCGCGATATCCGGTGCGGCACAGGAGTTGCGCGTGCTTGGAGGTGAGGTCGAACCGCTGGAGGCGGATCTATCGACCACGGAGGGCGTCGACAAGCTCTACGCGGCCATCAAGGGACGGCCGGTCGACGCCCTCCTGGCCAACGCCGGGCGTGGCCTCGGCAGGGGTTTCCTCGATCAGGACTTCCGCGACGTGCGCAAGGTCATCGACACCAACATCACCGGCACGGTGTACCTCCTCCAGGGGATCGGGCGGGATATGCGATCACGGCGAGCCGGCAGGATTTTGATCACGGGTTCCATCGCTGGATTCACGCCGGGCACCTACCAGGCCGTCTACAATGCCACGAAGGCGTTCCTCGACAGCTTTTCGTTCGCATTGCGCCACGAGGTGAAGGACAGCGGCGTTTCGGTCACGTGCCTCATGCCCGGCGCCACCGAGACCGAGTTTTTCGAGCGAGCCGACATGATGGACACGAAAGTCGGCACGGCGAAGAAGGACGATCCTGCCGACGTCGCCAAGACCGGCTTCAAGGCGATGATGAAAGGTGAAGGCGACGTCGTGACCGGCTGGCACAACAAGCTGCAGACCGCCATCGCGTCGATAACGCCGGCCGGCATGCTGGCCGAGCAGCACCGGAAGATGGCCCAGCCCGGTTCAGCCGATCAGTGACGCGCGGTTCCGCACCTCGCGTCCGAACTTCTCGAGGGCGCGAGCCCCTGCAGAACCGCTTCCCCGATCGAACGAGCAGGATTCAGGGCTGACGCGCCGCTCCCGCGGCCCGCGGGAGCGCATCACAAATTCTCGACCTGCGTGACCCCCGCCATGGCGCGCAGCGCATTGGCGACGTCCGGCGAAACGGCGTAGCGATCGCGGAGTTTCACTTCGACTTCGCGCCCGGTGCCGCCCGACGGCACCAGGAACGACACCTCCCCATCGCCGCGCCGGCCCAGGGCACCGGCGATGGAGGCGATGGGTCCCGCGTCGCGCAGGTGGATGCGGAGGCCCTTGCCGATGCGGCAGGCCGCGGTCTCCAGCGCCTCGGCCTTGACGATCCGCACCCGCACCTCGTCGCCCTCGGCACTAGCCTGCACGTCGAGCAGCACCGCATTGCCCTTCTCGAACAGGTCCCGATAGGTGTTCAGCGTCTCCTGGAACATGATGGCTTCGTACTGGCCGGACGGGTCCGACAAGTCGACGATACCGATCTTGTTGCCGGATTTCGTCCGCCGCTCGTTGCGGTCCAGCACTGTCGCGGCGAGCCGCCCGCCGCTTCTGCCGTTCCTGATGTCGCGGGCGAAGGAGGACCATTTCTCGACCTTGAGCCGCTCCAGCACCCGGCCGTAGTCGTCGAGGGGATGGCCCGAGAGGAAGAAGCCGATCGCGTCGAACTCGCGCTTGAGGCGCTCGGCCGCGGGCCATGGGCGCCCTTGCGGCAGGTGCAGCACGGACGCCCCGTCGGCCCCGCCGAACATGGCGCCCTGCCCGCCCTCCCGGTCGAGATGCAGGCGGTTCGCGACCGCCATCAGGGTCTCGATGCCGCCGAACACCTTCGCCCGGTCGGGCTCCAGCTCGTCGAAGGCGCCCGCGGCCGCGAGGCTTTCGAGCACCTTCCTGTTGACCTCACGCGGGTTGACGCGGGCCGCGAAGTCGCCCAGGCTCGCGAAGCGCCGGTCGCCCCGCGCCCGCACAATGGCCTCAACTTGTCCCTCGCCCGCCCCTTTCACGGCCGAAAGGGCGTAGCGGATCGAGCGTTTCGCGGCGTTGACCTCGAAATCCACGCCCGACAGGTTCACCGAAGGCGGCTCCACGATGAGGCCGAGCCGCTGCGCCTCGTTGCGGAATTCGCTCAGCTTGTCGGTGTTGGCCTTGTCGAGCGTCATCGAGGCCGCCAGGAATTCAACCGGATAGTTGGCCTTCAAGTAAGCGGTCTGGTAGGAGATCAGCGCATAGGCGGCGGCGTGACTTTTGTTGAAGCCGTAATCGGCGAATTTGGCCAGGAGGTCGAATATCTCGTCGGCCTTGGCGCGGGGAATATCGCGCTCGACGGCCCCGTCCACGAAGCGCGCCCGCTGGGCGTCCATCTCGGCCTTGATCTTCTTGCCCATGGCGCGGCGCAGCATGTCGGCCTCGCCGAGCGAATAGCCCGACAGGGTCTGGGCGGCCTGCATCACCTGTTCCTGGTAGATGATGACCCCGAAGGTCTCCTTGAGCACCGGCTCGAGCTTGGGGTGCGGGTATTCGGGCTGCTCCTCGCCGAGCTTGCGCGCGCAATAGACCGGGATGTTGGCCATCGGACCCGGCCGGTACAGCGCCACCAGCGCGATGATGTCCTCCAGCCGGTCGGCTTTCATCTCGACCAGCGCCTTGCGCATGCCGCCCGATTCCACCTGGAACACCCCGACCGTCTCGCCGCGTCCCAGCATGGCGTAGCTCGGCCCGTCGTCGAGCGGGATCTTCGACAGGTCGAGCACGATGCCGCGCCGCGCGATGAGCTTGATGCAGGTATCGAGCACCGTCAGCGTCTTGAGGCCCAGGAAGTCGAACTTCACGAGCCCGGCCGGCTCCACCCATTTCATGTTGAACTGGGTGGCCGGCATATCGGACTTGGGGTCCTTGTAGAGCGGCACGAGTTCGTGCAGCGGGCGGTCGCCGATCACGATTCCGGCCGCATGGGTCGAAGCGTTGGAATAGAGTCCCTCGAGCGTGCGCGAGATGCCGAGCAGCTTCGCGACCTTCTGGTCGGTCTCGGCCGCCTCCTGCAGGCGCGGCTCGCCCTCGATGGCCTGCGCCAGGGTCACCGGATTGGCGGGGTTCTGGGGCACGAGCTTGGCGAGCTTGTCGACCTGGCCCAACGGCATCTCCAGCACGCGCCCGACATTGCGCAGTACGCCGCGCGCCAGGAACGAACCGAAGGTGACGATCTGGGCCACGCGGTCCCTGCCGTAGCGCGAACGGACGTATTGGATCACCTCGTCGCGGCGCGTCTGGCAGAAGTCGATGTCGAAATCCGGCATCGACACGCGCTCCGGATTGAGGAAGCGCTCGAAAAGAAGCCCGAAGCGCATCGGATCGAGGTCCGTGATGGTCAGCGCATAGGCGACCAGCGAACCGGCCCCCGAGCCGCGGCCCGGGCCCACAGGAATCGCCTGGGCCTTGGCCCATTTGATGAAGTCGGAGACGATCAGGAAGTAGCCGGGGAACTTCATGTCGGCGATGACGTCGAGTTCGAAGGCGAGCCGCGCCGCGTAGTCCTGCTCGTCGAAGCCCGGTGCCGGACCATGCGCGGCGAGCCGCGCCGCGAGGCCGATAGCGGCCTCGGCGCGTAGCGCGGCTTCCGCGTCGAGAGGCGTGCCCTCGAGCGACGTGTAGTTGGGCAGGATGGGTTTGCGGGTCTGCGGCCGGTAGGAGCAGCGGCGCGCGATCTCGACCGTGTTGGCGGTCGCCTCGGGCAGGTCGGCGAAGAGCTTCACCATCTCGGCCCGCGTGCGGAACCGGTGCTCGGGCGACAGCTGGCGACGGTCCGGCGTGCCCAGCACCTGACCTTCGGCGATGCAGATCAGCGCGTCATGGGCTTCGTGGTCGGCCGTGGACGCGAAGTAGGGTTCGTTGGTCGCGACGAGGCGCAGCTTGCGCCCGTAGGCCAATTCGACGAGCTGGCTTTCGAGGCGCCGCTCTTCCGGCAGGCCGTGGCGCTGCAGTTCCATATAGACGTGATCGGCACCAAACTCGGTCGTCAGCCGGTCGAGCCGATCCGCCGCGGCCTCCGGCTTGTTGGCCGAGAGGACGCGGTCGATCGCCCCATTGGGGCCGCCCGTGAGCAGGATGAGGCCCGCGGTGCCGCCGGAGAGACGGTCGAAGGTGATATGGGGCTCGTCGCCCGAGGCGGGACGCGTATAGGCTTCCGAGGCCAACCGCATCAGGTTAGTGTAGCCCGCCTCGGTTGCGACCAGCAGCACCACCGAGCCCCGGGCGTTCCGCGCCAGATCGCGTCCGAACAGGGCGCCGTCGCCGAAGTCGATCGTGAGTTGCAGGCCCGTGATGGGCTGGATGCCCTCCTTGGCGAGTTTCTCCGAGAATTCCAGCGCCCCGAAAAGGTTGTTGGTGTCGGTGATGGCCAAAGCCGGCATGGCGTCGGCCAGGGCCAGTTTGGCGAGCTTGGGGATGGTGAGGGCACCCTCGCGCAACGAGTAGGACGTGTGCAGGTGCAGGTGGACGAAACCGGGTCCCTGATCCATCGCCGCCACGTGCTGTCGCCCTCCGCTCCACGTCGGACCCTGCCCCGACGTCGGCCCGGAGTCGAGGTCGGGACAGAACGCACCTGTGAACGAGTGACTTGAGCGGCCGGACGGCTCGCCTTCCTGCGCGCTCACCAGCGCGCCCGAGCTGCGCGCTCACCAGCGCGCCAGCATGGCCACCGAGCAGAGAAACGCGGCCAAGGCCATCAATTCGAAAGCGTCGGTGGCGAGACGACGAAGCATGCGTTCCTCCTGCGGTGACCAGTGAGGATGAATTTCGTTCTTGTTTTGTTCTAGATCAAGGGTGGCCGTCCAGCGGCCTCCTCGATTCGCGCGTCAGGGTTAACGAAGGCCGGCGGCATCCGCCGGCCTTCAAGATCCGTGAACTCAGCGGCAGATGCGGTGCGGGAGGGGCAGCAGCACGACCCGGCAGAATGGCCGACGCACCAAGGGACGCACGAACACCGGACGGACGAACACGCGATTGGGACGGCACCCGAGGAACGGACCGCGGTGGAAGCCGGGACCGCAACCGCCCGCCACGAGGGTGATGCCGGTGTTGGCGGAGGCCGCCGGCGCCGTCGCGACCGGGAAAGCTTCGGCCGAGAGTGGCAGGGCGGACATCATCAATGCGGCAGCGGCAGCGAGCTTGAGTGGCTTGGTCGACATTCTGAACCTCTTTCGTTGCGTGGCGCCGTCGCGGCGTTGCGCCGGCCGTACCCGAGGCGGACGCGGTGCAAGGCCGTCATCCGGCATTTGGGCCGGCGTTGGTAGACCATGCTTTCTGCACTGAGAATGAATGCTCCGCCGGCCCGTTCGCGGTACGGCCCCGAACCTTTCGCGGTTCCGCCTGGAAACCGCGTTTTCCGGCCGAGACCGGTCGATGGACGAAAGCGAGGCGGGTTGCTGGACTTGCGCAAACGATTCAGGCAGGCAACTCACAATGATGCCTCGACATTGTGGGCGGAAGCAACCCAGCA
>JAABUL010002661.1_pt1 | contig 28920 bp, 29 predicted proteins | sample 5559151 | NCBI WGS metagenome assembly JAABUL01 (sample SAMN10711876, study PRJNA513368) | rock metagenome | isolation source: Antarctica rocks | place: Antarctica: Victoria Land, Pudding Butte sud
TACTGGCTACTTGGCCGCACCTACGGTTAGCACTAAGTAGTAGAAGTCCAAGTGGCATCTAAAGAAAGACGAAACAGGCGGACAGCCGAGAGAAGATCTGGGTCAGGCGTTTTTAGGGTCGGCCTTCCTCTCTTCTTTCGGTAACACAGCACGCGTCCCGGAGGAAGTGGCAAAGCGCACGAATCAAAGATCGGACCGACCGCTGCCACACGAGATGTTAAGGCTCATTGTCTTGAAATATTCGTTAATTCTCTGTTATTACGAGAGTGAGGAGTCATACTTCGAATAGCTGATGATCAAGGGGTTGGTGGCTAATGAAGATAATTCGAGCTACTCGATACTGTGGTACAAATCCATATTCGCCTAACCAATGCTACCTGGCAAGAGCAGAACCGAACGCCCACTGTCTAGAACAGTCCTCTCAAAGTCCGCATCGGTAAACTGCTCAGAGTCTTCTTCTCAGTTACTACCGGGTCAAGGTCGAAGGCCCGCATTCCTGTCATCAAGTCCATTTGGTGTCCTCGAATGTAGAAACCACCCGCTCCTTTGGTCTTGATCTTCCATCCTATGTAGAGAGCGATAACTATGGGTGCGGCGAGGTAGTTCTCGAGGAAGGACTGTACGTTTGGTGGTTTATGAATAGGCTTTAACGTTGAGATTAGCATGATGCTTGACTTGAGATTGCTGGGTGGTCGTAGGAAACGGGCAACACTTACGAATAGCGAGGTATAGAATGTCGCAAGGAGCGCGATCATGTTGAGGACGAATCCACAGTAGCTACCAATAACACCGAAGCTGGCCCGGTATGGCAATTCATCCAAGGTGTGGCCTTGAACCTTCCAGCCATGACGGAAACGAATATGGGAAAGACAGATACTGGCCCATACAAAGAAGTATGCAAGACCAGACAGCGATAAAAGCCAGGTGAAGACAGTCGATCCAACCTTGGCCTCGTTGATGAAAGCAAGTAAACCAAACAACAGCTGGATTGCAATACAGGCAAGCGGGCGTCCCTTTTTGTCAATCTTGGCCAAAAATTTGGGCCCCATGCCAGAGGCCGCGAGGGCTTGCATGGTACGCGTTGAAGCGAAAGTGCAGGAGTTGGCTACACTGATGACGGAGATAGTGATGACAGCGTTGAAAACTGACGGTAGGCCCTTGATACCGGCTATCTTAATTGCCAACACAAACGGAGACGCTTTTGTGTCAGCTCCGGAAGAGCCGAGCAGCTGTTCCGAGTCGGAAGGGACAATCAATCCGACAATGAAGAGACTGATCACGTAGAAGAAAGTGATTCGCCAGAAAACTTGCTTGGTGGCCTTGGGAAGCGACTTTCGTGGATCAGCGGCCTCGGCGGCAGCAAGACCGACAAGCTCTGTACCTCCAAAGGCGAAAGCAGCAGTCACGAAGACAGAGCAGAAGCCTTTGAAGCCATTGCGGAACGCGCCAGGATCGTGCCAGTAGTGAGCCCCGATATAGCCACGGGGGTCCGTGGAAACACCACCAGTATCAATAACAATACCCATGATAATGAAGCCAATAATGGCAGTAACTTTGATGACACCGAGAATGAATTCGACTAGTCTTATTATTAGTCCTTTGACTGATTCAAACGATGAGGGTTCAAGAGAAGCCGTGTTGGAACCAACCTTCACCATATCCACGGACTCCAAAGAATTGAATTCCGACCAAGAAAAGCAGGAATATCGTAATCCAAATGCCTACGTTGAGGTCTGTACGCCAGAATTCGATGGTGATACCGGCGGCAGTAAGTTCGAAGGGCAGGACTACGAGCCATGAAAGGGCATAATCCCAGCCCATCGCAAACCCCCTATTTTAACTCCATCGTCAGGCAAGACTCGAGAAAAGAACAACATGTATAAGGGAAGATTTTCGGGTATGCGTACCAGGCGGGATCGAGGAATCGAACCGCGTATTGGTAGAACGCGCCATTGACCGGATACAAAACAGCGAGTTCTCCAAGGGCTTGCACAGTGAATAGTAACATGGTACCCACGATCATGAATCCGATTAACTAAAGAGTCAGGATCAGCAAAGCCGTCGCAGGCGGAAGGAGAAGCCAAGAATGGCTCGCTCTTCGAGAGCGACGTACCACACTGGCGGGACCACCGGCTTGAAATGCGCTTCCCGATCCAACGAACAGGCCAGCACCAATGGAACCACCTGAGGTAAATTAGAAGGCAACCTTTTCATCTTGTCGCATTCTTGCGACATCGTGAAGAGGAGCATACCGATGGCAATCATCTGCATGTGGCGACCCTGGAGGGCTCGTGTGAGACCCCCACTCGCGGGCTGCGACTCGACATCATCGGAACCGTGGGACCTATACTCGACGTCCTCGGCGGGCATCTTCTCTTTGATGTCCTCCATGATGGATGGTTATACCATGAACAATGCGACGTAGCGCAGATAATACAAGTGCCAGTAAGACGGAAATATACAAGGACAGGAAGGAAAGAAAGAAATGGGGGAAATGGAAGGGTTAAGAGAGATGGACGAAGGGCGCTCATCCTTCTCCCGTGCCCATGGTCCGACTAGATGATAAGCATGTCCGAAGGACCCATGACAGATAACCTAAAAGGCGCACCATTGGAAACGTGGCCAATGGCGTGTCGTGTATTCTGGGGCGGGTCATGGTGTGCAGTACTGATTACGGAGCTACTGCTACTACGGAGTACGGGCTCATGCTACGACGGCCTAGATGACCTGGAACAGTCCATTTTACGTATGCGACCCAAAGGATTTCCAAATCCCCGGATGCACTGAACGGGTAGCGACCTCGCTGGTGAGACACATATTACTCCGTACTGGAAGCCTTCTATAAAAAAATGGGAAGACACAGAAACGCCTATGATTGAGCCTCACCTTATCCCGTTTGCGCATAGGTCGCGCTTGTACATGGTCAAAGCGACCGGCAAGGCATTTCAATGCCAATTAAACCACTGCGATGATAACAGACTTTTAAACAACTATCAGAAACTGCAATCTGAACTGCTTATTGAAAACTAATGCCAGTCAGATACTGAGAGCTTAGAGATGCTCAAAATACTAATGGATGGCTCATGCTAATATTTCCTCCACAATCCCAAGATTGTTTCGGACTTTGATGGCTGTCACTCTGCATGAAAAGACCCACACTTCCGCATGGCAAAATCGATTTAATGTGGTTGCCTGCCATAATACATGAGATTCCCCCTTTCGCGAAAATGTCGCTCAAATCATATTTCGAGGGCTTTTTCGCTTTGTTCTAGCATCCTCAGACTCCAGCAGCGAACGCTAACCCAACCTGAAGAAGAACGTTACCACAGAAGGGCCGACCGGTAGCAGCAACCATGCCCCCAACTCGCCAACGCCAGACGGCCGACGCCCTCCTCGCCGCCTTTAATGCCATGGACGTCCCCGCCATCCTCGCCCTCCGCAGCCCCACCTGCATCCGCCAAATCCGCCCCGCATCCACCAACGTCTCCAACCAAAACAACGACGCCTTTGCACAGCACCTCTACTCGATGCTCAAAATCCTCCAAAACTTCGAGCTCACGTGCTATGAATTCGTCGAGGATGTTGCCGCGCGCAAGATTGTCATGTGGCTAAGGGCGAGGGCGGATACGATAGTAGGGGAGTATGTGAGCGAGTACATGTGGACGTTGGAGTTTGATGAGGCGGGGAAGAAGATTGTGTGGCAGAAGGAATATGTGGATTCGGCGGTGATGAGGGATTTTTGGCCGAAGGTGAGGGAGAGTGTGAAGAAGGCGGGGGAGTGACTGTGGAGAGGGTATTTGAATCGAAGCATCTAGGGCTGGGTTGAGTACACCTCATACAATTTTTCGGCACAAATACGTTCAATCATTTCACATTGCATGCAATTGGTTCAAAATGCTCCAACGCCATCCCGGAGCTTTCCCAAAGTATACACTCATCATCTGGGAGCATCTCCTTCGTACTCATCTTCCCCCAGAGACGATTCCCGCTCGACACTTCGAAGAACCCTTTATCCCCAAGCGCATACAAGATCAAAGGCGGGGACTCAACGGTTGTTCCCAAATAACCAAAAAGGTCAGCACCAAGTCCTCATCAACGAGAACAAGCTATCGTGCAAGAAAGCCAGAAGCTCCTACAGACCTCGTAGCGAAATACTAAGCTCCGAGCCAGTGTTTCGCTTTAGCAAACAACCAACTCCCCAATCAGACAATATCATTCTTCATCTCTGCTCAATTTACACGCCTACTCGAAGTCGTGATGAATGAGTGCCACTCCTAACACATCGGATTTCTTTTCTTTCAGGCAGTCTATACAGTTCCACAATTGCCTAACCCACCATTCTCATCATCAATGAAATTATAAAAGAGGGGAACGCAAATCAAGCCTCGTCACCCAACAGCATATCTTTCACATCTACCACCGCCCGTCTTAAACAATCCGCATAGGATGCGCAGCTGCGCACAGAACTTGCTCGATGGTGTGATATGCTAGGAATGCCGGTGATACGCCTGCATCTACGCACAGTGAGAGTGTCGGATCATCATAATGCATAGGGAGCCAGTACAGCGCCAACCTACAACATGACACACTCGTTAGTAGGAAAGATCGCCATCATCACTGGTGGATCTGGATGTGTCGGAGCAGCGACAGAGATCGGGTTTGCAAAGCGCAGGGCAGCTGGCGTATGTGCGCTCCTTCCAAGGACCCGTCTGCATTTGAAGTGTCCACCAGGTTGCCTATAGCCAATATCATCAACGCTGCTGCTTCAGATAAGACCCAAGAGCATGGCGCCGATGCCATTGCTATCAAGCAGAACTGGGGGATCTTGAGGCGCCGAAGAGATCAGTGAAAGAAAACGCCGAAGGACGCTGGACTGGTGCGGTTGAATATCTTCGGTAAGTCCATTGAACCGAACAAGAGCCACGAGCCAAGCCCGCTGTAGCATTGCTTTGATTCAACACTGGGGGACTGCCGTTCTAGGCCCCTCCGCGAACGCAACGATAGACGACTTCGCCACCAACTTTGACTTAAACATCCGCGGCCCAATCTTCATGGCCCAAGCCGTTTTACCAGTAATCCGGCGGGGAGGCCGCATCAAATTCTCCTCCCGCGCTGCGGAGAATCCCCAAGGTGATCCATACACGTCCTGTGCCGCGTCAAAGACGGCATGGCACAGTATTACTAGGAGCCTCGCGTGGCAGTTTGCTGCGCCGTTGGGAATCACTGCCAACACGGTGATGCCAGGGCCTACCGAGACTGGTAAATTGAGCTGGTTGTGGTGCAATCTTTTGAGCTGATGGGTGTATATTTGATGGGAGTCGTTGATGAAATATATGTTGAGCCGATGAAGCAATCTGCCATGGCGGACAAGAGGTTTGATGCTCCCAGTGGTCTCGCTCATATTGAGCCATTTATTGCAGAACATAGAAGGCGTTGGACCAATGGGGATACCTTTTTTAAGACTGGTTGCGGGTGGATGCCATAGCGCAAGGCTCGGCGTATTTAGGACAGTAGAGCACGTATCCGAGTCTGGACGGCCTTCTTTACTTCTATATTCTCTTCTTTTACTGCTAGGGCCATCGGAGAGAAATCGCAAGCAATTGCGAGTGTTTTTTTAGGGCAAGTATGTACTCGCCAGCTCTCTGTACTACCTTAGAAGGCGTCGTCCCAGTAGAGGAGGAGCTGCAGATCAGAAACTCCCTGCATCACAGATGCCCATGGCATTTTCGCGCGAATGGCTCGAAGTTTGGTGGTTCCTGCGGGGAATCGTCGAAAGCCAAGTATAACGCTTCCTTTAGTTCATAGCTTGTTGCCGGTTCTTGATATCTCGGTTTTCGTTGTTTTTGCGGGGTATAGCATCGCAGGAAGGCGTGGAGAAAGTGCCAGAACAGACGTAGTAGTGGAAAGACATCGATGATCTTCAGATTTTGTGTTAGTAGCTTGACTGGTGTCTCGCTCTTATCTTGACCGTTGTTTTTTGTTGAGTTTTAGCGAACAGTAGTCCCAAGTGTATCATCTAATAGCAACACATTTGGTGAATGACTCGCCTCTTAGCATTATCCAGATTTAGCTGTGCCTCCATCGACGTTGTTCGGGTCAAGGAAAGTTAGCCCAATACAGTGTGCATGTATACGATAATATATGAACATTTGTAGAAAATACTTTGATATGGTACAAACCAAGAAGGCAAACAAGAAGCCTCTTCTCGACAATGCCGAGAGAGAATACCATTCCTAATGAGTATTGCTAGCTAACTCGGAAACCAGATACGCCATGTCTGGACCACGTCCTCCGATAACAAACGCTATCAAGACATGACAACCTTGTAGACTGTGGAAGTGGGTTTGGGGATTAGCCAGTGCGAGTATTCTTTTCCTTGCGTGCGATTTCCTCCTCCGCCTCCAGAATAACTTTAAGCGGGATGGTTTTCCAGTCATGCCGTGTGGTAGAGACCGTACGGAATGCCTTGTCTTTCGGAAACACATGCATATGGAGATGGCCGACGGAAGCATCTGGGAATGGATGGAATCCATATACGAAATCATCCGGCTTGAGAGTTTTGAACGCGTCTGACATTTCAATAAATGTGTCCCGTACGTTTGGAAGAAGGCGGTTAAACTTATCGAGTGTGTCCTGGTTTGCGGCAAGCGTGTTATTCCGACTCTCGACAACGTCTTCTACACGAGCGAGAATCTTGTCGGCGCCACCATGCTCCCAGAACTCGACAAAATGCTTTTGCAATTCCTTCAGCATGGCACTACTATCTCTGGTGGCATCGGGGTCGACAATGTTGAGAATGCGCTCCTTGGGGATGACAAGTGTGTGAGCAAATGCCTGGCCTTCTGCTGTGTTTTTGCCGGGTTGATAATCAGCGTTCAACCATTCGGGGTATTGGCGTCGGTCGTAGCTTTCTCTGTTCACCAAAATATAAGACTTGTCTGATTCACTAAGGATAAGCTTTTTGCTGTGGGTTTTGTAGTCCTAGGAGTTGCATAAGCCATAACGAAACTTGGCGGTGTCTTTGGGCAGACTCACGGAGAAGAAAGTATCTGATTTAGCATAGGGTCTCTCACCAACCGTAACTCCTTCAAGGCTCCGAGGAATGAATCCTTGTTTCCTATCTCAGGTGTGCAAATAAGCCAGGTGCACGAGCAAAATAAACTCCTACCATGCCACTGATCTCTCAGGGCAAAGTGAGGCTGCTTACAAGTTCGGATATTCATAATCGTTGTTACCAGACTTCCATTGCTTGAGCTCCTCCATGTAAATTGGGTTGTTTCGGAATCCATTACGCTTTTCGATATAGAGCTTTTTGTGAGCATCATCATTGTCCAGAGCACTGATCTGCACTGGCGTGTCTGTCATGTCTACCAGCCAAGCAATAGTCAGGACTAGGCCGCAGATAGCAAGTACACGAAAGGCCTTGAGTTGGGTCGATATTCCACTGAAACTGAAATCAAAGGGACTCAACAATGCTGCACTGGGATAAGCGGCTTGCAGGTACTGAAAAAGGATTATGGTTGACAAAATAGATAGAAACGTGTAACAAGTCCGGTCCAGAAACATATGTAAAGGTTGTGGATGTGAGAAAAAAATGGCATTTCTGGGCTTTCGGTGAGCCTTTATGAACCAGAGCAAGCTCGCTTTGGCATTTGTGAAGTTGGGTCAACGCCGACATTCACTTCCCAATGACTCTTCGAGGTATGAATGGAATAAGGATCCCACAAGTTTCAAGTGATGGAGCACAAGGTCTGAGTGTTGTGTGATCTCTTGTTGTGCAACCGTTTGCGGCGAAACATGGCATCGAAATGAAAGAACTCGGCTGCTTTCATGGCGATGAGGGAATGCTACTGCCACTATGACAGTGCTCTTCACAAGTCAGCCGGGTGCATGGCCTGAGATCATTCGGTGCCTAGCAAGTCTCACATTGTAAGAAAGTTGGAGTTTTGGTTGAGCGCTTCGTAGAACACAGCCCAAGTTTAGGCGGTAGTTTGGCGCCGTCCAGCCCTAACTGCCATTCGAGGTTTACACAGCCTTTGAAGGTAGCAATCGAGACTGCGAACAACGATCAGGTCTGCACAGTAGGCATAATAACTGCAGGATTTTATTGTTTGCAGATAGTCTCATCCACTAGAAATCGAATCCTGATCCATTCAGGCGACTATCCCACCATCCCAGTGGTTCGCAGACTGCAAAGCTGAGACTGTGGGGGTGGGGGAGACTACGAGCAATATGCCAGGCAACTCGTCCTACTAACGAGGAATTTGTAAATTATCAAGAAAACTCGTCGTCTAAGAAGAAAATCCACCAATCCAAGAGCAATACCAACGACACGTTGAGCCAGATCTTGGAAATCTCCATTCGCGACTCCTGTGTCGACTGTGTACCACGCCATCCAAACCTAGAGTAAACAACAGACGAAGCCTAACTGTTTATACATCTCCCGAGAAATTATAAGGGTATCTTATCTCCATAATCACTCATTCGCCGGTGGAGCGCCCCCAAGAGGCGCTGTTCGCTGTGCTTGCGCTACCTCTCGAGCAGCAGCTGGGTTGCCAGTGCCAACCCTACGGCTCCTGTACAAACTGTTAGCGGACGCTCACGGACCAGACATTGCCCAGGCTTACATGATACTCCTACTGCCCATACTGATAATTATCATGAAAGCCCAGCTAGGGATTATCGAGAAGCCATATAGGATGTACCCGATAGGTTTGTTCAGCATCGCTTTGGAAACCCAGCCATCAAAAGGATGGAAGGCGCCTTCGTATATTGGAGTCTTCTCGTAAGACTTCTTGGTATGTATCTCAACAATATCCTGGCTGGTGGTCGTCGTAGCGTTGAGTGGAATGATATGGATAGTCGTAGTAGGGCGAGACTGATCTGCCTGGGTGATTGGAAGCTGAATATGCCAGACAGAAGGAGCGTTGGCGAGCCATGTGGAGCAGAGAACGGCCTGGCTATCACAATTGATATATCCAAGATTTGGTGCTGTCGGATCTACGGCAAACAAGGCTGCACTCTCGTTCCAAGCTTTCTCAACGCTTTCGCATCCTCCAAGGCATGTCTTGTTCCCTCCTGATACCATTACCATCCATGTTTCCGGTCCTTCGCTCGCGCTCGTCACACTAGGCAAAAGAACGGTATCCCAATTGTCCTTGGTCAAAGGCGTCACATTCTTCGATGCTGCCTTGGCGGCGCCGGCTGTGACCGGAGCTGTGACTGCGGCGGGGAGGTAAGATTTAGCGATCTCAAACCAGGCTTGAGCCTGATCCTGAACGTTTTCAAGCAGGGGCTTCTGTTGCTGGGCAGCTACGATAGCCGGCAGGGCCAGGAGAAGGGATGCTGCAGCGCGCATAGCGAAAAATGTTCGCTCAGTATCAAAAACAGCTCTGGTTGCTGCGATAAGAGGATATCTTGATGATTACTGAAGGTGAGAGAAAGAGAAGAAGAATAAAGCGTCAAGTTACAGAGAAGTTTATTGTCAGAAAGGTGTAATCGAGTTTATGCGCCAGGGTCTAGGTAATTTCCAAAGGGGTTCTCCATGTAATATATCGCTACGCTAGCTTGGCTGTGTACGGGATAAATTACACGAGTCTCGACTTGGTCAGAGTAAGGTACTCTAGTTCCGAAGATCAAAGGAGCTATATGTTCTCGAGGCCGCATGCATCGACGCCTATGGCCATAGAGAAAGAAACCTGAAATACCAAAGGCAGAAGATTGCTCTGTCTTGTCCTCAAGAACCTATGTGCTGCGCCTGTACTGCGTCCTATTACCAATGTTTTCCACCAAACGCCTAACAATGCTCACTGCATTCCGAATCAAAGAAGCTTTAAATGCCCCGTCACCTTATCGATGGCGCTCTTCGGTGCAGGCCCTATGCCACATACAGTCGCTGACCCACTCGCAATCTGCGTCCTTCCTGCGTCATGGATGACCTGCGTGCACAATCCTAAGCTGACGGCCATTGCTTGTAGTGTCTCCAGCTCTTCTTCGCTCTTGACCTGCAAGGCGACTTTAGCTTGCCCCAGTCGTTCCCACTGTCGGAGGATCGAAGATTTAGGGTCATGGGAGACGAAATACTTGTAGCAGGCCAGTGTCGCATGGGAGCATTGAGCTGCGATCTTGCCTAGAAAAATTCTAGATCAACCTATCCTTCCAAAGCACTTTGCAGCTGAATTTATCCTACCTTTTCCCATGCCCAGATCTGTCCTTACAACCAGTACCAGCTTGCACTCCTCCGTGTTGCCCTCGAAGCTCGCTAGTTTACCTGGCTCCACCAGCTCCGCTTCGTCGTCTTCATCATCCTCTTCTTCGCCCTTTAGGCTCTTCATGAGTTCCTCGTCTGAGGAATCTGGGTGAACGGTGACATCGTAGCTATTAGGCCAGCTTTTCTTCCCAGATTTGCTATTGCTGGAAAAGATGCCGAGTGACGCGCCTTGGGCAACAAAATAGCCACCTAGAGCTGCGATGATTGCTGTCGCAATGACAATGGCAGCCGTAGATGGTTGAGGGCGGTCTATCGCGGAGGTCATTTGGAAGCACGAATGGTGTTGTAGGCGTGGGATAATTTTAGGGCTGTAGTCTTGCTGACCTCCACTCTCATTCCGACCTCCAACATTAACGACGCCCCACTCTCCACCCTCACACCTCTTCGTGGCAAACCTCACGACTCACAGGACTTTAGACAGGAAATGCTTACTTGCTATTCATGAACAACGCTTAAACATACTAGCAAGGCGCTTCCTATCGCCAGGGTCACCCCATAATTGGTTTCCACAAGCACCTCGATCAGGACGCCCGGCTGATTGGTTCTTCCATAATCCATCATGCCCACCGCTCATCCCTCCCTCACCTTCGCTCGATCCTTCTCCAACACACTTTCGCGCCTCTCCCGCCCCTCCGACTCGCTTCTCAAACACAGGCACCGCGAAATCCCCAAATACCCCTATGGCCCCGCAACCACCTACAAACAATCCAATTTCGGGCTTTACGGCAATTCCAGCATTCAATTCGGCAACAAAGTCTCCGAGCGCAATGAGATCAAGAGCCGGCGGAGGTGGAAACCCAATATCCACAGCAAGCGCCTATGGAGCGAGGCGATGGAGAAATTCGTCAGGGTAAAAGTGCAGGCGAGGGTGCTGAGGACGATTGACAAAGTGGGCGGGTTGGATGAGTATCTACTTGGGGATAAGGCGGCGCGGATTAAGGAGATGGGCATGAAGGGGTGGGCGATGAGGTGGAAGCTTGTACAGACGAAGAGTGTGCAGGAGAGGTTTAGGCAGCAGAAGATGGCTATGGGGTTCGAAGTACCTACCGAGGAAGAGCTGAAAGCGGATGAAGAGGCAAAAGCTGCTAAGAAGGCGGAAAGGAGGAAACTATTGGACGAAGAGAGGGCGAGAAGGGTAAAGCAGTCGAAAAAGGACAAGCTCCGGGCGAAAGAGACCGAGGGGTCCGAGAAGGAGGTGATAATAGAGAGTGCAGAACAAGAACAAGAGCAGAAGGCTTTATCAGGAAGCTAGTAGCCTAGACTCCCTTCTCGCCTTTTTGCGAGGTTCTGTGTAAAGAAGCTGGTGTATATATAGCGGGACATCGCCAGGTTGGAGGACTGGAAGCATTTATTACAGGCAGAAAATTTGGTCGAAAGGCAACCATTTGTCAGTTCTTATCAAGGCTAGAGGGCGTAATAGAAACCAGTGAGTCAATGCAGAGTCCTGATCCCGTTTCCGAATCTTGCTCAATCTACAAGCATTGACAGCACAATTCATCTGCTGTATTAGCTTCACTCATGAATATCCTGCCATTTCGCCAGTTACAACCATGCATCTCACTCTCCCTTGCTTCTCCTTGAAAGTCTCCTCCGATCTTGATTCAATGTTATTTCAATCCTAGGCGCCCTATATGACTGTGCTATACTTTGGATATAAATGGTATTCAGTCAACCAATGATTTCGGTTAGAATTCTCTATAACTTTATCCTCACTCTATTACAGCAGCTGGTTCTAAGGTAGATTCAAGTGTGACCTTCACAGCAGAAACTCCCTTCCATAGAATCTAATACTCGTTCTCTAATGTTTCATTCAGTATTATTTAAGGCATGTGCTTGAGTGTTTCGTCTCTGATGAAGCTCTACATGAATTCTTGTTTGACATCTAGCTTCACCAGGAAATCAGACCCTGGAGTAGGGGTTGATTTCTTCTATTAAAGCAAGCCAGGTACTTCCCAATTTCCTTTGCTTCCTTCTCATCAGCTTGAAAACTATCTTCGACCTAACCTTTATAACATTCCAACTTCGAATTCCTATTCCTACATTCAACCACGCCATCCACAACCCACATCTCTTAGCCTTGATCTTCGACTGGTCATGTCTCTCAAGATCGACGTACCAGATGTCAATTTTACAGCTGGCTCCCCGGTCAATGGTACGGTCACTTTGGTCGGGGATGGAGACGTTAATGTTCAGACAATCTCGATCAAGTTTGTAGGTTGCAGCAACATCTTCGTACGGTATTGCCCTGAGTTGGCAGGAGGGTCACCAACTTCTGCGCCCGATCCGTACAGTGGTGAAATTCGATTCTTTGCATATGAGACCGTCATAACCGAAGTCCCGCAAACTCTTTGCGCGCCCCAGAGTTGGCCCTTTGAATTTGTCTTCCCGTCCAAAGGTAATATTCTCAAACCAAAGAAACTTGCTACTATCAAGAGACTAATAGGCGATAAGCATTGCCCTCCTCCTTTGCCGATCAAGGCTTATCGGGCTTGTTCGAAAGTATCTGTTCAATTACCTACACGCTCGAGGCACACTTATCAGTTCCACCAGATGGGAAACACCACCTTCTCCACTCCAACTCAGGCTCCACCAAAGTGACCACAAAAGAGCTATCCTTTTCTGCTGCCAGGTCTATGCAGAGTTCTGACCCCGAAGAGGGCGTCGTCAGCGAAAAAATCAACGTCAAAAGTTTGCACTTGCTTCCCGGCAATGAAAACCGCCATTTGACTCTAGGACAGCACCTTCAATCAATATTCCATCACGGCGACCTCCCCGAGGAAGCATTCACATTGAGCATTTCAATGCCCCACGTTGCGGTCATAGGCAAAGTTCTGCCAATTGTTCTGAGCCTTCATCACGATACAGGAGTCGAGCGAGCCTCAGGTCTTGAGGAGCCTCCTAAGATCCTGTTACAACACATCGAAGTAGTCATCCAAGTGAACACTGATGTTGCAAGCCATGCTGGGATGCCTGGCGGTTGGGTAGAAAGCAAAGTATTGGCATCGTCTGATTATCCAAAAAGTCCGGAAGACGCAGAAGGAATGGCAGACAGCCTGGATATAGGTGAAATGCTCAAGCCTATAATACCCCAGTATTTCTATCCGACCTTTCAAACGAAGAATATTACAAGGAGTTATGCATTGGATGTCCTCGTCGCTATTGAAAGTGCGGGAAAGACGTTCAAGAGAGACTTTCGAGTACAGAAATTGTTGCTTCTAAAGGATCTATCTGTAGCCGGATCCTAGACTGCCTTAATGATTGTCACACAGTCAACGACAAGCATTGTGTCACTGAGTAAAATGGAGTCCAAAGTTGGTTGTTTAGGGTATACTGGCGAAAATCTCTTGAATATGTACCAGAGACTTTAGAGTATGACGAAATATTTCGGAACTATACCATTACAGTGAAACCAAGAGAATGAGAAAAGCCTATGAGAATTTGAGATGCTCTCTGCTTTCAATTTCTATCTTCTTAGCAATATAGCTTAGTGGAAATGACAATCGTCTGAGGTAGAGTATTGCAAGGAATTACCCTCATAACATCTGTTGGTGATTTGATTACCTACTTAGTAAGCGAGTTGAACGCACCACAATACGCCCCCTAAGCCAGTCTCACACCAGCCTGCCGGTTCTTCTTCTGGGTAGTTCCCATCGCATTGTTCATGCCCGTAGCCTGGCTACTATCCAGGGAGCTTTGTGCCTCCCTCTTTTTGTCATCCGAAATCTTCTTTAGGTACTTCTCAGTCTTCTGCTTCCCGCTTCCTTTACCATGGAACTGATGACTCAAATGCTTGAACGCCTCCTTCTGGTTCATTGACCGTCCGAATTCGTCGACGTACTTGAGCTGCACGTCGGGCTTGTAATCCCGGTTGAAGACATCTAGCATCTGCCTCGACTCTGCCTGGTCACGCTGCTTGTTTTCCCAGCGGGCATACTCCTCTCTCTCGCGAGCGGACATCCTGTCTAGTTTTCCACTAGCTCGATCACGCTCACGTTGCAACCGAGCTTTCCTCTCAACTTCTGCCTCACGTTTCTGTTTCTCCGTAAGAAACCTATCCCGCTCACGATGCAGAGCATTGATATCCCCCTCGTACGTTGGCTTCAGCAGGCCTCGTTGAGTGAGCATTGACACCGTGGCACCGAGGCCATTGTCCAATGTAGCCTCCTCTTCCAGGCCTGTGATGGTCAAACTCGAAGGTGCGGGTGTCGATGCCTCGCGTTTGATGCGTGCTTTGAAATCACCGTCCTCTTCAGATCCATCGTAGGATTGATCCATGTCAACATCAGCTCCGTCCTCGGCAACAGGAGATCGTGATTCAACAATGTGGGGCTTTTCCTGCTCCGCCTGTGCTTTCTCATCAGTAGCTCTCTGTAGACTTACAACGAACTCTGTAGTCTCATCGATAACCAAACCGACTTCTCCATCTTGTGTATCATCATCGCCATTTCCGAGTGGGCCTGGAGTAGCGCTTGCCTCTTCTCGAAGCTGCCGAGCGATGTCTTCGGGCTTAGTACTTTTTCGCTTCTTGAGTGCCGCTCGTCGCTGCACTGCTAGAGACGCTTGCAAATCATCATCATCAACAAATGAGGTGCTTTCGAGTTTGCGTTTTGGCGCAGTGGATTGGGAGGCAGCGACTCGGGGCTCTGCGTTTCCTGAATCGACGTCCATATCATCTTCGTCGTTTTGTACGCCGTTACTTGTCTCAACCGGGGAGATATCGTCCTCATCCACAGCTTTCTTCCTTGTAGACTTCGCTTTCTTCTTTTTCAGCTTTCGGGTCTTTGCGTCCACCACCACGGTGTAGTCCGAGATTGGCACGTCGTCCTTTATTATATCGAGGCTTATTGGTTGTGCTTTCAGCTTCTGCCCAGTTGACTGCTTGAGTGCTTCACGCTCCTCTGCTGTGGATCCTTGTGCATCCAGAACAAGCCGCTTCCGTTTCTTCCCGTCTATAGTCTCGTCATAATGTTTCAGTATAGATGTGCTACCGGTTTCGTCGACTTCGTTGGGATCGTACACTGGTTTCTTCTTCTTCAGCTGAAGTCTCTCGTTCAACACTTCTCGCTCTTTCAGCTCTAGATTCTCGAGCTCGTCGCCTTCTTCTTCGTTCTGATCGATGGTGGTATCCTTGAGTGTCAAAACTTGCTCGTCACCCTCATCGAAGTCATTCAGCTCGTGCGCAACCTTTACGCCTGCAAGATCCTCTGCAGTGTGATCAGGAACGTTCTCCCGCTCAGCAAGCTCTTGCTCCAGCTTCCGTAGCCTCTCTCGTTCTAACTTCTTCTGCCTTTTCTTCTGCTGGATCAGCCAGGTCTTCGTGTCTAGCTCTGTGACATTATCGGCCTCGCCAAGCCCCTTGCCTTCAAGTTTAGCGTATTTTCGAGCAGCATCTCGGGCCTTCTTGATGGCCTCATTCTTGGCTTCTCGCTGCGCTTTAGCATCTGCTTCTCCTTGCAATTTCGTCCAATTTTCGTACCCTTGTGCTTGCCTTGATTCTAGAGTGCTCCCAACATCTTCCTCCCCTGAGGACCCTTTATCGTCCTTGGGAGCCTTGAAAGTAGGGCCACCTCCCGGAACCGGAAGAGGTTTCAGTCCGATGGCCAGTCGGATCTTGTTTGTTTCTTCAATTGATATTGAGTCAGCCATGACAGTATAATATAATCAGGTGCGCGTGAGCTCAGTGAAATGGAGGAGTAGGTTATCAAGTTGATGGAGATGTTGGTGGTAAGTCGAAGAGGGGAGGGCGAGTTACTCGTGGGACCGGAAGTTTCCGTTATTTCACGCTTGTCCAACACTAGATTAGCCTTCTAAAATCTTGGCGCAGCAAATAAACATTTGTGATAACCGAAGGTTCTCTTTTTTCCTTCACTATAGATCTGGGTTCAGCAATCCCGTCGCCCTCCTTGAGGCGTCTCTCGGTTGATTGCTGGATAGCTCGACCTCATCATGGAGCCATCCTTCCCACTACAGGAACCTCTTGATGTCAATCTTCCGGTCGACAGATCTCAGAATGAACCGGTGCCTTTCAAAGCCTGAGCTCCCGCAAGGTGAGCTCGGTGGACTGGGCTACTGAAGGCGTCATATTCCAAGTCTCTTTGCCGATGGCCGTTGGCCTCTGAGGTTAGGGTCAAACCATGACTAGCCTACATCTTCTACGTCGTTGTCGTGGGGTGAGAATAGTTGGGAGCATAGTCTAATGGAATGGTGCACTGACGGAAAACAAATAACTCAAGTCCTCAGCCTTTGGCGAGCCAAGAAACATGGGCAATCGCTTAGAGAACCTTTTCGGGGGTGCCAGTCGTTCTCATTGGGGTAGTGGTCTGGTTTTTTCCTACCTTCTCCTTATTTCACTTGCTCGCTTCGCACATGTCGGCTACTTGTGTTTGATGTCTTCGCTATGTAGCTCAAGCTCAACTTACAGTAGTAGTGGGGGGCAAACATATACTATACTACAAACCCAAATCAGAATGATTGCATGCTCGCCATTGTTCTCATTTTGGAAGCTGTTCACCATGCACAGCTGCATCCTCTCCCTCTTTGTCTTGATTCAGCATGCAACGATCTCACTCATGGCTCCGGTTTCTTCTCCGAGTATCGCTGCACCAATAGTCACCCGGCAGATGCAACAGAACGTGACAATGCTCAGGTGAGCAAGGACTCGCCAATGGCAGATTAGAAAGACTTACACTGAAACAATCAGAACCAATCCAATACTTAACACGCGCCCCTTCGTCGTCCCCGCCCTCATCGCAGCCAACCCGAACGTCATCGCCTACCACATTCCGTCCACATGAACAACCCTCTGCATTCAGCTCACTGACCCAATCCCCGTATCCGGCATGGCCAGTACTCTTTTGCTGGCCCTCAGCTATGTCGAAACACATATGGACCGCAGCGGCGATGGGTCGCTTAGTAGACGCGATGATCCCTTCAACTACGATACGGGTCTTGGGGTCAAGCTGTCAGTTGGGAGTTCCCAAGGACAGCACATGACGTATGGGATTTTGCGGTCGACGTTGAAGAGGATCAGGAATTATCTGTATGCGATGCATCGGTATGTGGGGGCTATGTTTGTGATCACTGAGGCGGATATTGGGATGGTCGGATCTGGTGTTATAGAGGTTAGTCCGCGAACGCAGTGAGGGGGTTTTCTTTTATTTACCCATTGGAATCGATTTAGGTCATTTTGGTCCTCCTTCCTCTGCAAATATTGTGTGTATATCTCTCCCTGCATCAACACAATAGACTTCAAGACGATGTTTCCATGTATATAGAACCACATCAACCCTATCTCCACTACCATCCGAGTATCAAGAACCGTTTCCAAACACCATGTAAAGGATAAAATAGCCTCGATAAATTGCCACCTCTCGCTTCGTCACGTGTTATCAGAGCTGCTACTGGTGCTCTATTTACACATGCCTTACCACTCCTTATATCTGAAGTCCTATACAGGTTCTACGATATTGCTAGAGTATCAACTATGCTTTACCTGGCTTTTATCTGGCCTTTCGTAGTCACCGGTCACTAAATGAGGAGTGGAACCTGAGAAACAAAGCAGTATAGTACGCAATGGAAAAGGTATTATATCTCAAGATCGGATTGGCCCATACGTACTACTGATACATATGCATCGGATTTTCTGCCGCGTTGTATCTTCAGGCCTCATAATCATACAGGTTATTTAGTATACATCTCACAAACGCCTCTGACGCCTCCACTGGTTTCGACCAAAGGTACGAAGCAGAATTCATGTGAATCAAGAATCGTAGGATATCCACCCACTAAAAGAATCCCAACATTCCGCAAAGGTACTGTTGTCACAACTCAGCTCGCTTTCCCCGTGGTCTTTCCAACCGAAGTTTTCCACTGTTGATATATCAGGTCCATCTCCCGTTCGCAGTTGCGATTCTGGTCAAGCTCGCAGCCGACCAGGCGTTGGATGAAGTCGCCTTCTTTGTACATGACTTCTTGGCCGCCCCGGCTTTGAATGTCGATGTTGTAGGAATTTAGGAGCCGTTGTGGTACCAAGGCTAATTTGGTTAGGATGGTGGGGTGCCATTGCACAATGTGTTCCTGTTAACTTATTAGCTCTCTTCTGGTTTCTATTGCCGCTTGGAGGATTGAAGAGACGTTGACATACCAAAGCATGGCCTTCTGCTTTCTGGAAATTGTAGCTTCGGTATAACGGGTCGAACCAGGTATCGAGGAAAAACTTCGCCCAATCTCCACTCCTTAATATAAAGCTTCCCTGGCACAATCCCTCATCATCCTGCGTAAGTACTAGATCTATCTTATCCCCTTTGAGATGCGAAAACGTCTTGATCACACTGTCGGGCGGAACAACCGGCTTACCCTTCAGCATTATTGACTCCATGCGTTTGGGCGCCATAATGTGCGTGTTGAGAGATAGTGAAGGGTTCATAATAAGGGCATGAGGTGAGAGAATGAAGAAATAGGTGGAATATGGGTGGAGTGTCATGGCGTGACGGACGGCGGGGACGAGAGCCCAGCTTCGAGGAGAGTTATCGATGTCGTAGTCTGTCGCGTTCGGGAAGAATGTACCGTAGCCTGTGAAAACCTTTGTTACTTTTCTACCATTTACTAGCCTTTCCAAAATACAAACCTTGCTTGGCCGCATAGTGTTTTCGATTTTCTGTTATTCTGTTCATGTACTCCTTGCTCATGCCAACGGGATCGAGCAACGTCACAATTACCGTCTCGGGCGTACCGGGAGGAGGTCGCTCGGGAGAATCGGCGAACAGCCTTGTTGCGAGATAGACAAGTACCAGTGCGGCGCAAGTAATGATTCCGCCGAATTGAAGCTGTTTTCGCCGTATCGGGGTGGACCGATAGGTTCTGGTATAGGGTGGAGGATGGGAGGTCTTGCGAGGAGGTAATGCGAAGTGCATCTCGACTATGTCTTGCAAAGGCTTGCACCGGGCAATGTCCTGAATCCAACGGCAGGCCCAAGGGCTATAGTCCGGGCCCAGACAATTTAAATGCCCTCTTGGCTCTGGCGGAAAACCCCCTCCAGGTAGCACCCCACTACTAGGTAAGCTACCTAACCGGGAGTCGTGTCAAGTGCAATGAATGGGTCTCATCTCTGCCAGTATCACGTCTAGATGTTGGTTGAGTATCTCCGTGCTTTCAAAAGACACTTACGCTCGCCAAAAGTCAGGTGAAGTGCAATGCGGTCCCTGTCATCCCAAAGCGGAAAGGCGCCCGAGAAGAGCTCGTGATTTCCAGGGCTCTGTAATTTTTGTTATGCGACCCCAAAAAATATACATCTCTTTTCGCTTCTCGGAACAAATTCAGCATTGTCTTGTCCTCCTCCAGCCACTCTTTTCAATCCGTCTGGGCTTCCTTGTCCCCACCGACCATGCTATCTTCTTTACGCATAGCTACACGGCAGGCGCCTCTTCGCTCCTTAGCCAGCAAAGCCATTGTCGCAAAATCCGCCTCAACTTGGGCTCACGTACCTCAAGGGCCCCCTGTAAGTTGTTGAGATCCATTGGCCCGAATCTCCGAGACTGACTGAAATGTAGGATGTAAGTAGAGCCTCAGTGAAGAGTTCGTATCTTTCTGCTTACCTTGTTTGTCTTCAAGGCCATCCTGGGTAAGGAGTACTATCCGAACTTTATCTACAGCTCGCTGATTGAGCTTCACAGGGATCACAGAAGCCTTCAAGGCAGACAGCTTTCCTGAGAAGATCAACCTGGGGGTTGGAGCCTACCGTATGTTTGAAGCTAGGAGTCCCATGGTCAAAAGCTGATCGACTGGACAGGAGATGACAAGGGAAAGCCTTACGTCCTACCTTCCGTACGATCAGCGGAGAAGAAGGTTGTAGATTCGGCCCTTGATAAAGAATATGCCGGGATCACTGGTGTACCTTCCTTCACCAAAGCCGCTGCTGTCCTGGCCTATGGTAGTGGCTCGACAGCGATCAAGGAGGACAGAGTGGCAATTACACAATCAATCTCCGGCACCGGCGCTTTGCGAATTGGTGGTGAGTTTCTTGCAAGGCATTACCCTAGTGGAAAGAAGATCTATATTCCCACGCCTAGTTGGGCAAACCACAATGCTGTCTTCAGTGACTCGGGACTCGAAGTAGTAAAGTACAAGTATTACAACAAAGACACTATTGGGCTGGACTTCGATGGCATGGCGGCAGACCTGAAGTCCGCTCCTGAAGGAAGCATCGTCCTTCTACACGCTTGCGCCCACAACCCTACAGGCATAGATCCATCAGAGACCCAGTGGAAACAACTCAGCGATATCGTCAAAGAGAAGAAGCACTATCCTTTCTTTGACATGGCATACCAAGGCTTCGCCAGTGGTGATACCGACAAAGATGCATTCCCTGTTAGATACTTCCAGAGCCAGGGTCATACTTTTGCTCTAGCCCAGAGTTTCGCGAAGAACATGGCACGGCATCCTCTCAACAAAATTTGACAAGCACGTGACTAATAACACTCAGGGGCTCTACGGGGAGCGTGTCGGAGCGTTCTCCATTGTCTGCGATTCGGCAGAGGAGAAGAAGCGCGTGGACTCGCAAATCAAGATCCTAGTGCGCCCGCTATACTCGAACCCTCCCGTTCACGGCGCCCGGATCGCCTCCGAGATCTTGAACAACCCCGACCTCAACAAACAATGGCTCGGAGAAGTCAAAGGAATGGCGGACCGCATCATCAGCATGCGTGCTCTGTTGAAAAAGAACCTGGAGGACCTAGGTAGCAAGCACGACTGGAGCCACATCACATCCCAGGTAGACTCAATCAGAATAAGGCGCCGTTTATTTCAGAGTATGGCTGATATCCTTAGATTGGCATGTTTGCGTACACGGGCTTGACCCCTACTCAGATGAACACACTTGCGAAAGAGGTTGGTGATTGTTCATTGTACCCACGGTAATTTCTTGCTAACAACGCGCACTTTAGCACTCGGTATATGCCACTAAGGATGGAAGGATTTCAGTCGCAGGAATCACCAGCGGCAATGTCAAACGCCTTGCAGAAGCCATTCACAAAGTTACCACGTAGATCACCACTCCGAACATACCCTCCATCTCCTTGTCTTCAAAGCTTCCTTTCCTTCTTCTCTTGCGTATGAGGCCGGCTGAGCGTTGCTCTTCACCTGAATGGGTAGTGCGCTGGATGTATTGTTGGTACACTATATAGACGGGAATCCTGTGAATCGTTGTACTATTCGGTGCTCGCTTATCTCACTCCTCCTCGCCTCCGACACTTTACCGCAACGTCATTGTCCATGTGCCTGTGTTTGGTCCACCCGCCGATCATGCAGACTATCGCTGTTTGCTGAGCCGTTCGTTGAGCCATTCGTTGTCCCGCTGATGTTGATGTTGAAGGTGAGTAGGGGAACTTTCCCGAATTGCGGCTCTGTGACGTCCACCTCCTTTGTCTACGGCAGTCACCGACTACATAACCCACAGCTCTGCGCACCAAGGCCCCCAAAGAACGGTTCCGGAATCCCAGGAATCTTTCGATGGGAGGCCCGATAACGGGTGGGTGCATAGGTGGTGATGATGCAGTCGAAGGGGGGGAAGATTGGAGAGCCACAAGCGACGTGCGGCGGGCCAGTGAAGGCTGCGGGAGCGTACTCGTTTCGTGAGAGGACGACGCTTTGGACGGGAAGTGCCGGCACGATGGCAGTGGTTCCCGTCAGTCCCACCTGCGACTACCGTGGCATACTAAGTACTGTACTGTACGTAGGTACGACCTGTCCAGTTAGGGGGAAAGAGCTAAGGTAGGTGTGTTTTTCACGAAGGACGGGGAACTTAAATGCAGTAGAGAGTAATTATTGCGTAGAAATGGAGCAAGCACCAGAAGAGTAACGAGCATGATAGGGCGTTGGTACTCTACTACCTATTCCGTACAGTACTCGTACTGTTCGTAGGACGCACCAAGGATAGGAACGAGGCAAAGGGCTGATCAAAGGCTCTGGACCGGGGGTCTATTGTGACGACGGAGCTCCCGGGCTGACGCGGACCGCATGCACATCGACATCATCCCCCAGAACCCCCCACCCCTCCAGGCTCCAGCACTCTGGATCCTGGAGGGCGGGCCCCTCCAGGCGGCCTTTAGCGGTGCAGTGTGACGTCGTGTCGCTTATCCTTTTAAATGCATCCCCGTCTAATCACACAATCACTGGACCTGTCAATTCCACCCATGATTAATCATACCGCCAGTTCATGTGGTGGCATGTTCCTCATGGATCGATCCCATGCCATCGACCGATCAGAAGCCAAGTTCCCCATGCAATGCCTGTCTGGCAGTAGTAGTAGAATAGTAACGAGGAGAGGAGAGGAGAGGAGAGGAATTGATGGGCAATTGGTGGATGAAATCCATACTCGTAGCTGCCATCTCCAGTACCGACAGGTCCACTACCTTACCGTACTATTAATCGCAGTCGCAGAACAATAGGTACTCGTGGTCCTTCACTTCCGTGAATCTTTAATTGTCCTGCCAAGACCCCGTCCCGTCCCATGATATCATTTGGGCTGCTTGCAACGCTACCGACTACCGTACCTTAGCGCAGTGAGAGCTTCTACTGTACGAGTACCTACTTAGGTACCTACCTACCTAGGTAGTCACCCCCTTTGTAAACCTTTGTTGTTCCCCATGTGTGCCATGAGTGTCATGAGTGTGTTGGCTGGCTGCTCCCTCCGTTCATCGCATCTCATCTCGTCCCATGCAACCCACCCACACAATCGTCTGCTTCTTCCCGAATAACTAAGATACTATGTACTAGGTAGGCAGTTCAACAAGGAATACCTTAACTCAATATCTCAATCATTAGTCAAAATGGAATGGACCCTTAGTACTTCACCCTAGCAGACAGGCCCGCTCGTGACCCAAGCCAGCACTATCATCCAATACATACAACTAACTACCTACATCCTTACTACTCGTCCGAGCCCGGCCAAGCGAAAGATACCAGAATACAGAAAGTCACTACTACTAACTACCACCACTACCACCACTACCACTACCACTACTACTTTACCTGTTCAGGCTCGCTCCCCATGAGATGATCGTTGTGAATCAGCTACCCCTCCGCTAGCAATATCTCTAAACCCCGAGCTCCTCCTTCACCCTTTCTGAAACTCCACCAACCTCTTCACCTTTTCGAGCATCTATCTGCAGGCCCACAGCGGACCTGAGACTTCCACCTGTAAGCTTTGTGCTCCTGACTGACTATATCCATACCGTGGCTGACATTACAGACCGGATCCCCGCCCAAAACAGCAAGCCTTTCTCTTCAAGCAATCTCCCCAATCTACATCGACCGAGAGTACAGTAGCGAGCTGGCCTCCGAACGATAATCTCCCCGCGTACCTCCAGAAGACGATAAGGGAAAGGCTTGCTCGACACCATTAAGTTCCTGGCCAGCAACAGTCCGACGTCTATATATTGTTTCCACACCCGCCTTGACAGTTCCGTGCAAACTTTTCGAACCGCCAGGTTAGATTTAGAGAAGGACAAAGATTAATTCCAGTCTTCACACAGAAGCAAGGCACAATAATAGTCAAAGATGGCGGCTCGGCCGGAGAGTGTCGAAGATCGTGTACGTCAATCTTCATGGACGCTTCAGGTCTGTATTGCTTTGGCGTTCATGACACTGATTCAATGAATTTCGAGTTAGTCGGACGCGGGATCAAATGGACTCCCCGAATGTGGGGATAGCATCGACACCATGACCTTCTCGCAAATTCTAGAGATGGACGATGACGAGGAGGAGCGGGAATTTTCCAAAAGCATTGTGTATGGGTTCTTCGACCAAGCCAAGTCAACATTTGAGAACATGGAGACAATGATGTAAGTACCCGTAAGCCTACTGGTTAGCTCCGGTGGGATTATAGGGCACAAGATCTCAAGCAAAAGCGGTTTCGAGGGGGGATACTGATCTCAATGTTGTTTTCCGTAGAGAGAAGAAGAATCTCGCCGAACTAAGCTCCCTCGGTCATTTCCTCAAAGGCTCGTCGGCAACCCTGGGACTCAACAAAGTCAAAGATTCATGTGAGAAGATTCAGCACTTCGGGGCCCATAAAGACGAAACAGGGACCAAAGACGAGCCGGACAGTGGCAAGTGCTTGAAACAAATCAAGGACACGTTGGCCGGTGTCAAAGTTGAGTACGCTGAGGTTGAAAAGGTGCTCAAGCGCTACTACCACGACCCTGGGCCTTAGAAGCTTTGGGGGGTCTTGGGATATGTGGCCAAGGGTTTTTTGTACTAGTATAGGATACAGAGAATTGGCTGTGGCCTGGTGTCGATGTTCTTCCAGTGTTTTTCAGCATGCTACATTGCCGTTCCTCCATCCAACTGTGCTCTTCATCGTGCTACCGTTTCGACTCTTCGGTTCAGCTGCGCATAACCCTTGTCCTACAACAAACGGTCGGCTCACTGCAGGTTGGTGAGACAATTGTGCACTTGTACTCGTACGTGCAGATCCGGGCATCCGCTGCATGTGGGTTACCCCAGCTCTTCCCAGATCTCGCATGAGGTGCGTCTTCCATACCCGGTTCGACGTGCATACATGTGTTCGGTCACACACATTGTATGGCTTGCCAGCCACATTGAGATTCTCATGCATTATTCTGTGGTACTTTCGAAAGCGTTCCGCAGACTCGCTTTATGGGCACGCACGTGCCTGGCTCAACGCGTAACGGCGGGCTGCTTAAGCGGGGTCTCGGCCAACGTAGTGGATGCACATCTCGCGGTATTTCTTCCTCTTCTTCAACCTACCTTCTCCGACACTCTTACTCCACTACCTCTACTCATCATTGAATGTAGTACAACCTACCCCCAGGTGGTTTGAATGTCAATCGCCTTCGTTTCGTAAATGTCTGCGGATACTTCTGCGAGACCTTGTCTACCAGTGCCGAGTGGCGGCACACAAAGCAAGATGTTTTGAGACTGCTTTTTTTATTCGGACTCCTCAGCCAAGACGTTGTTGCCACACCATGTTCGTTGCTTGTTCTATGCTGTCAAATATCTGCCATGCCACCCAAACCACCTTTAACCCATTTTCTGTGTCTTCCGCTTGTCACTTCAGCTAGTAGTAGATCGCAGCTGCTAGCCCCACTTCAGCAGTTTATTGCAGATGTGACGAACCCTGAGAGTGAGGGTTCTATGGTGATACCTGCAAAGGCCGTTCGACCGATCGGAACACTTCATCTTACCCTTGGAGTGATGAGCCTGCAATCCCCGGAGAGAGTCGCCGCTGCTTCGACTTTTCTCCGGGGCTTGGATGTCCGGGAGATGCTCCATGAAGCCTCCAAACTTGGTGGAACCGGCCCTGCAAATGTACTGGAGGCAGCAGAGGGAACGGAGATCTTACCTGAAACGAAGGATGACTCCCAAGCAGAGTCTCTGGACAAAGTCCTTCCACTTACAGTCACGCTGTCTGGCCTTAATCCAATGCACAAACCATCTTCAACTTCAATTCTCTATGCCTCGCCACTTGACGATACTTCTCGCCTGTATCCCTTTGCTCTCGCCCTACAACAAGCCTTCACTAATGCGGAATTTCTGCTGCAAGATGATCGAGATCTGCACCTTCATGCGACTACTGTGAACACAATCTACGCTAAAGACAAGAAAGCTCGCACTCAAGGAAGTGGACATGGGAAGAATAGTAAAGGCTCTAGAAAATTTGATGCTCAAGAGATGATTGCGAAGTATCAGGGCTTTGAATGGGCTAAAGATGTACATATTGAGAGATTGAGCATCTGCGAGATGGGAGCGAAGAAGACTATCGAAAATGGAAAGGTGGTAAACGAGGAGTATGTTGAGATTGCTAGTGTGCCTCTTCCATCAGGGTGAGGACTTTCAGACCTTGTCAATAGTTGAGTATAAGTCGACCGTTTTCCGGTTTTGTGGCTTTGTCGCCGCTTAAAGTTGAGCCTTTCATCAAATAACCTGGGACTGAATTGGGGTTATATTTTCAATATTCGCCCAAGAGCGCCTCTTGGAAAGATCGGGGATGTCTGATCAAAGGGATGCCAACAATGCAGGGAACAGAGGAGACGGTGCAGTGACGTCCACCCAATTGTGCAGCTTGCAATATCCCGATTGAGATCAGAATACATTTCGATCCCTCAAAGAGACGAGGCTGGTCGATGATGGAGGACCTTACTGTCAGTCGTTGAAACTTGGAGAACGTTTTGTATGGTCTTTCGGTTCACGGTCTTTCGGTTCACGTACGAGAGACAGATCCATACCAAGTCCAAAAAGCGTTAGCTCTGATCGGGAGGGTAGCCTGCTCCGGCTCCGACACTGTCGAAGATATAGATCTAGGAGTTTAGAAGTTGGGCCAGCCTGCCGTTCAGTAGCAGAAATGTCCATCTCAAAGACCAGGACCCATACAATCGGAATTCCAGTCAGCCCAGTCTGGCAGCCAGAGTCAGCAACTTACCACTCGAAGATCAGATTGTAAATTTCCAAAAACCAGGGCATCTTGATGTGGCAGCAAATACAAGCATAAGTTCCATCCTAAAGCAGGTTTTAGCAATGCCGGAATTGGTCGGCTTATACTAGCCAAAACCATCTGAGATCTTCTTGATGGAACCAAATCTGGAAATCGTAGGTTAAGGTGAAGCAATCGACCAGCACACATTTCATCGGTTGTCATCAAATAATACTCCAAGTCAATCGAAGGTTCCTCGAACATAACCATGGCAGATAGCGGTTTTGAACCGCCAGGTGTTGCGTTTGTTGAACATTCTGTACCAGCGTCGACTGAGTACATCATCCAGAGGATGAGGGTTTAAAAGGTATCGGTTCCCGCTACTGTTACTTTGCCATTGCTTCCCAAGAGGTGGAAAGGAACACCATAAGACTTTTGCACATGCTACAATACAACCCTTGCAAGGCAATGTGTGCCCCAACGTCCCGCCCCAGTCAAAGCTGTTTCCTCCCACGTATATCCCATTTCTGAGAACGCTCACAGGGTTGCATGACTTCCAGCAAACAAAGTCGACTGGATTCTGCTTGCAACAAACCCGAACGGAATGCTGAAAAACATGGCTTGAGTCTCGTGATGCGTACTATTATTGTCTAGCGACTGACACAATACCCACTGGCATGATGTTTTGATCTGCTTTTGGCCAGTGATCCTATAGATTGTTTGACATACTTCCTGCTCTCCATGTCACTTATAAGGGGTCCGATTCTTCCATTTCTCTTGGCACAGTTGAACGGTACTGCTTGCTCAACAGCGTCCCTTTCACTTGATGACCTATATCATTGTCGTCTAGCGAAACTAAGCTCTCTTTCAAAGGGCATTTCATTAGTGAAAATATTCACACTCTCCATTTCCACAATATGTCAGAATTTCGTGAAGATTTTTCAACGGATTGGTGGGTTATTCCTTGACGCCTCTTAAAATTGAACTTTAAACACCGGGAAAAGGTAGACTCTATTCTCGTGGATTGCTTGAGCATTATACCCGAAGAGAGACGGATTAAGTTCAACGAAGAGGCCATGGAAAATAGAGTATTAAATTACGACCACTGGAAGGAGCAGGAAGGGGAGGAAGAAGGGTTGGAAAGGGAAGAGCAAGCGTATACTCTGAGAGCCCGGGGGGGACGAGATGGATTTTGGCGGAACAAAAGGGCAAAGAACGCAAGGAAAGCTATCAGGAGGAGTGAGTAAGGGCTATAGCTAAGGCAAGAGATCTCAAGCACGACGATATCACGGCTCTGGCTAAGATATTGGAAGAGGTCAAGAAGGATGCTGAAGAGATGGAGAAAGGCATGGAGAAAGGGGACAAGGCAAATGCTGGAAAATAAGCCACCAAACAGCTCCAGAAAGCACGATCAGGACAAGGGAGTGGAAAAGAACGTGACGATGTCTGCCGTGCGGGCCCCGGACCAACTCAAGATCCTCGCAGACACAGATGAGACTTGGTTGCAGGTTAGTACTGCTGAGAGGGCGATGATAGAATGGCAAGTGGTGGAAGACAGCTGGGCCAAGGAGAACATGTAGCTGCTCGCTAACTGGAGCTTAATCCGTTTTTCCTTTCACGTTCAAATGCCTCAGCTCTTCTTACTAGACAACCTCGCGATTTCTTCCCATGTGTATCACTCCCGTTCAAAGCTCGGACGTGGCATGAGTTTGTTTGTCTGTATCGTTCTCGACGTGTCTACGATGTTGTCGCATTCGTTGTTTCACAAAACTGGAACTGCTGTCCAAGCTTCACTTCTTAGTGGACATGTTAAACGCAAATATCGTGAAAATCTCACGGTCTTGTTATATGTCAACCTCCCCCGAATTTCGTCTTTCGCACACACAATACTACCAACCATACCAACCTATCCGGCTATCCTAAAAAAATCTCCCGTATTCAATCGTTCTATCGAAACCATGTCCCCAACCTACGACAACCTCGTCGACAAACTCGCCGCCACATGCGTCTCAATCCACAATGACACCCTACGCCCCCCTCACGACAACGACGGTAAAACCAACGAAGCCCTAATACTCCGCCACGACGCACGCCTCGCCCTCCACATCAGCACCTTACCATTCGAGCGGCAGCGCGCCATCTGTCAGGATGCGAATCTAGAATTCGATCGCGCTGAAGCCGCTCCAGTACATCCAGCCACCCAGCCAGAAGCTCATACCGC
>JAABUL010002663.1_pt1 | contig 28908 bp, 26 predicted proteins | sample 5559151 | NCBI WGS metagenome assembly JAABUL01 (sample SAMN10711876, study PRJNA513368) | rock metagenome | isolation source: Antarctica rocks | place: Antarctica: Victoria Land, Pudding Butte sud
TCAGGCGTTTCGGCTCAGGAGGTGAGAAGGGTGTAAGGGAGGCAGGAGATGAGGGCGTATTGGAATTGTTCGAGACAGGTTTGGCCGATGTTGAGATTGCCGCAGATGGGTTCGTGCCGCTGCCCGCTGAGGGATCGAAGGGGATTAGGATCAAAGTCAGATCTTGAGAGGAATTAAGCTATTGGAACCCCTTCAACACACCACCCGCACCTAGAGTATACCGAATCTTTCTTCACTGCCATACTATGAATCGATGCTCACAAATGTGATCGATAACTAGCAGTTCCGTCCAGCTTTATCATCTGCGTACAATCTCATCACATCTTCATGCTTTCATTCAAGACTTTGAGAAGGATTTCACCCTTCATTTAGAATAAACGTCGCAATCTTGCACGTTCATCCATCATTCAGCTCCCTCGCTCAAGTTCTTCGCCGTTCGATTCCAATAAATCTTCTGCTTCCCACGCTCCCTTCCTTCGTCAGACTTGAGAATGATTGTTCACAGAGTAAGAAGATACGTCGTGATGAAAAGACCGAATTTCAAGCTCGCGAAGGGTTGAAAAAGTTGAGTCGAGAGTCGAAAAAAATTCTTGATGTCAAGTTGAGCTTTCAGAATAGTTCTAACATATGCAGAAAGACTTGCATTTTCTTGACATCACGTCTTCTCAGAAACTCTTTCTTCAAATTCATTCAATCATATCTTAAAGAAAGGAAAAAGTAAACAATCTGAATGTACAGCATCGTCGTATTCTACTACTCGATTTTTTCTTGTTTAAATCAACTTGACACTGCAATTCTGAGCGTGTATATAAATTGTTACTGAAATCGCAGTTCAAGTCTCATTTTTTAGTGTGTTTTTCATTTTTGATATCTCGCGTTTACCCCGCTATAGGTTTTGATCGATATTTTCATCAAAATTGCTTCGTTTTTGAAGTTTTTGAAACATTTTGATTGCTTAAAAGCTACTGAATCTGTTAATGTTCGTTCTTTTCAAATTATCGAGGTTTCGTTGATTCGATAATCGACGGGGTGCGCGACAAATGCGATGCCAAGAAATCGCAACCTTTCTGCACACGCTAAATATCGAGGAGCGTAGTGCAACCAGAGTTCGTATTCATTTTGGGGTTGAGTTCACCGCCGAAGCAACCAACTATAGGTAAAGCCACACCAGATTTTCATACCTTGGTAGAAGCTGACAAAGAATGCTATTATGCTCCAGACAATTCAAACACCGTAGCTCTATCGAGCCAGACCCTATTTTCGAAGAATCCTCATCTTCGACTTTTGCGGGCTTTCGTAAACAAAATCTCGAATACGCAGGAATACAATGCCATCATGAACAATGTAATGTTCAGAGGCACATCTCACAAGAGTCTGATGGAGACGGTCACTCTTCTATACATGCTGAACGATTGTCCCGAAAGTCCAAAAGACAATCAGCCGTCAAAAGCACTTTCAATTCTCTCGAGCATATACCAACTACCCTTCCAGTGTGAAAAACAGATTGTGGAGAATTTGGCGTTCTTGTCAGCTACTACACATGACTCGGCTAGGGTCACGGCGGTCTGCCTTGAGGAAGCTCGTGATCGTCGCAGCTGTACAATTCGATTGACTTCGAACAATGGTGACATTGATGAGGTAGTGCGTGGGTTCAAGCTTATGGCAAAAATCTTGGAACAAGCAGCGTCAAGAGATGTACACCCTATATTCGATTAAACATAGTTATAGTAAACTGATGATGGTCTAGCGAATAGCAAAGATGATGATACGAAGGCTCTTTTCCGATGCATAGTCACTTTAGATTATTATCGTATTCTATCTCGGCTACGATCAAGGCATGCTAAGAAAACTTCGAGAAACAAGGACAAGTCTGCGCTAATCATGTTGCTGAATACTGTTCTACGAGATCAACCTATAGAGCTCAGTTCGAATATCACAGTTATGCAATTGACGAACATTCTAACAAAGACAAAGACTCTCAAAGCTTTGTTCATGAAACTAGAAGACATTCAAGAGCATTCTGCAGCATCTTTTCAGGTACAAGATGTGGTCATGAAGTTGATAACTCAGATGCATGATTTGGCTTCACAAACGAACCTTAACTTGGCTCTCAATTTCTCGAAAAGGCTAAACCCTGAGCTCAAAACATTCCTCTCTGAAGCTGTGGGAAAGCTTGGTCGATACTATTCAATCAGCTACGAGCTTGTTTGCGTCGCTCGAAGCGAGAAGTACTCTATATTCAACGGCATTACAATTGAGACTTCTTCAACTCTGCGTCCCTCTCAACCTTCACACGTAGATAAGAATGTTCATCCTCTTACAGCACTTCAAAACATACTTCGACCTGAAAGTGCTGTGCAATCAAGGTCACTCAAGCCCTCGCTAGAGAGATGTTTGAGGAAGTCTATTCAAGTCATATTTGACGAGTTCCGTGTGATCATCGCAGATTATTATAAATCTGTCAAAGTGCATGCAGAGATTCAGCTTCTCTTCTTCTACGAGCTGAATTCGAAAAGGATACGACCAAGGACAATTAGTTTCAGCAAGAGCGCATGCTATCTTTGTGATCTTTTCTTCAGACTTCACGATCAATACCACGTTCCTAGGACTCATGACCGTCTTTATCACAGATGAACTCTGCCAGAGTGGCATATATTACTACCAGAGATGCGTCGACGCGACTTTGACGTTCTTCTGAGAAATTTCAGTGACATTCTGAAAGTCAAGGTCAGAGTAGCCCTAGATAGGGGGTCAGTACGGGCTGATCACCCAAATGAGAGTACCCTGGCCAGGTCTTTATCCGCTATCGACCAGGTACTGCCCCCAGTTTCCTAATTATCAACTGGTCTTCGCATGGCACTAACCCGAAAGCAGTTACCTCATAGAGTGATACCCAATTTTCCGATCTTCTCGGAAGGTCCTGCTTCTTTAGGCTTGACGAGCCCAGACTCATTATTATCCGAAGTACCTTCACAAGGCGAACTCCTAAATGGTGCAACATCGTCCATTTTAGCAAGCACTTCAACGCTTCATTCACCAGCCCAAGCACCTATGACCGCGAGAGAACTCCCATCACGAGACGCATCTACAAATACCCCTACCGCATCTTCTCTCCTACCCCTGAGCCCTTCTTCTACAGCATCACCAAAACCGCATCACGAATTGACCGAAGGCGAACCCATCTGGCGCCCACTCTCATACCCAAACATATCTATCAACGTCAGCACCACCCGCCTCAATCTGCACTTGTCAAGTGACACCACTGCGTCCCCCAATCCAGACCCAGTCTCTAATCCTAGTAGTCGCTGTTTGGTACGAGTCAAATGGCTTCAAGGCACCGAGACCAGAAACGTTAACTCGCAAGCGATTAACGCGGAAGGCTTAAGCTATGACACCGAAATAGAATTCTGCCTTGGCGCTACACGTACTCCGACAGAACTTCACCTGAGGCGGGGAGAAGATATCGTGTCGATTAAGTGTACGTTCGACGAACCGAGATGAGATTGAAATTCGGTTAGTTAAATTCATAATTTACAAATTGGATTAGGTATTAAATTGGTTATAGCTTTCCACGTCTTACGTTTAATGAAGTGAACTTTGATAAGGTCGTTCCGCTAGGACTTTTCTTATTGGTGACAGATAAAGAAGTTGCGGTCGTTTTCGAAAATAAGGGCTCGAGGTCGTTGAGATCCTGCACGATCTTGGAGATTTTCCTTCGCTAGTAAACCCCTGCGTCCCTTCTTACGAATATATCGAATCTTCCTTCACTGCCATACTATGAATCGATGCTCACAAATGCGATCGAAAACTAGCAGTTCTGTTCAGCTTTATCATCTGCGTACAATCTCATCACATCTTCATGCTTCCATTCAAGACTTTGAGAAGTATTTCACCCTTCATTTAGAGTAAACGCCGCAACCTTGCACGTCCATCCATCATCCAGCTCCCTCGCTCAAGTCCTTCGCCGTTCGGTTCCAATAAATCTCCTGCTTCCCACGCTTTCTTCCTTCGCTAGGCTTGAGGATGATCATTCACAGGATAAGAAGTCACATCGTGGTGAAAAGGCTTCTTGAACTTTCAAAAGAGCATACGAGTATGCTCCGCACATTCAAGGTTGACGTATGCCCGGGTTTTCCGCGCACACTGGGTTTTCGCGCACGCTAACGATGACTAATTATCTTAGTGCCCTTTTTAGCACGCTAAACCCGATACTATCTTTAACTAACCTTTCTAGGTTAGAGTGCGCGGAAACCCAGTGTGCGCGGCCAACTCGCCCTCTGGAGGAATACCTTAGCAGACCAAGGTGGTAGCTTAAGATCAATCCACTAACTTGACCTCGTAGAAATACCGTTTGATTACGCGTTTCTTTACGGTTTTATTCACAGTTGTTTGAACTGCTTGATGTGTTCCACTGCTGGGTCGATCTCAAACCGTAAAAAGCTTTGGTGTTAGTCCGCCAAGATAGGTCTGTGGTGGTTCGTTTTCTACACCATGAGTGCTAGGTAGTCTTTTATGATTAGCGCCTTGGTATTACCTGCACATGCCGAGATTTCATCATCTTTAATCGTTGCCGACGTCAAAATGGTCTACATCAAAGATCGAGCTCGACATCGTTGATCACACACGACGACAATGCCGACGCTTGGCCTCAACAACTTCAACATTGTCTGTTCGACTCTCGGTGGCTTCGTTGCTCTGTTTGGTCTGGTTTCCTTCCTCGCAAAAGACCGGTTCTACCTTTCAGAAGCTTGTATGTCAGTCGTTGGCGGCCGCCATGTGCAAGCCCTTTGCGACTACTGATTGCATACTACAGTGTTATCGCTTCTGGCGGGCGTCCTATTTGGGCCTGCAGCAAAATGGATTCGCCCCAAGGAATACGCACTGTATGATGAAGCGAACCTCGAGGTTATCAATCTGTACTTCTGCCGACTAGTGCTGGGTGTTCAATTGGTGATTGCTGGCGTACAGCTGCCGCCAAAGTACCTCAAGAAAGAATGGAAGAGCCTGTTCTATCTCATTGGCCCTGGCATGGTGGTTATGTGGCTCGTAACTTCGATGCTGATTTGGGCCATGGTGCCGAACTTGACATTTCTGTATGCTCTTGCTGTCGGCGCGTGTGTCACGCCCACGGATCCCATTCTCTCAAACTCCATCGTGAAGGGCAAGTTTGCGGACAAGCATATCCCCAAGCCGTTGCAGAGGATTGTCATTGCTGAGTCTGGTCTGAATGATGGACTTGGCTACCCATTCCTATTTCTGCCCCTTTACTTGATCACTTATATAGGCGATGGGGCACATGGCCACACCGCCGGAAAAGCTGTAGGTTTGTGGTTCTATGAGACCTGGGTTTATCAAATACTTCTCAGTTGCGCTTATGGATTTGCTTGCGGGTGGGTCGCAAAAGAGCTTCTCCATTGGGCAGAAGAGAAGAAATATGTCGACCGAGAGAGCTTCTTGGTGTTCGTAATTGCACTCGCAGTCAGTGCGCTCACTCGTTATGGAAAGGAAATCGGCTGATTTTATTAGTTGTTTGTCGTAGGCACAGACGGCCTGATTGGCAGTGATGACGTCCTAGCCTGTTTCTTGGCTGGAAACGCCTTCACTTGGGACGACTGGTTTCGTCAACAAACCGAGGATGACACGCTTCAGCCGACCATTGATATGCTTCTCAATGTTGCTATTTTCTTATGGTTTGGTGCCGTCTGTCCATGGCACATGTTCGTTCACAACAGCGTAATCCCAATATACCGACTCATTCCCTTGGGCATCCTGGTTCTACTCCTACGACGTCCACCTATCGTGGCTTTAATGCACACTCGCATCCATCAAATTGAGCATTGGCGGCAGGCGAGTATAGTTGGTTTCTTCGGCCCAATCGGTGTTAGCGCTATCTTCTACCTTTACATCAGCCAAGAATACCTTCGCACCGAAGTACTTGACGTCAATGGCAATCAGCGAGAGGATGCTGCGCGACTGGCCGAAATAATGATGGTTGTTATTTGGTTTCTCGTTATCTGTAGCATTGTAAGTCTCTACCCCACAATGCATCTTCAACTTTAGCCTGACCCGTACAGTTCGTTCACGGCCTCACTATTCCACTCGTCAAGTTTGGTATTGCAATTCCCCGAACCCTCTCAGAAGTTGTTGTTGGTGTAACCCAAGACCCTGAAAGTGCAACTGAGACATCATCCCAAGTCGAGGATGAGCCGACATCCAGGTCTCATCCAGCATATCAGCATGCTGAAACCGAAAATCCGGCAAGTCGCATTCTTGCCCCTGTGCTCCGTTTAGGACGACGGGGTTTAGGTAACACAGGCACCGCTGAGACAACTCAGCAGCCCCAAGATTCGCTGCAGCACCAAGATTCGCTGCAGCAGTCCGAAACGTCTGTGCAGAACAGGCGGAACACCCAATAGGATGCTACCACTGAACAATTATTGCCGTCTTCAACGTCAAGATGCATGCAAAGAGTACCACTTGATAATGAAAAATTTATCTGATGACATAATCTCCGGGTTGTCATTCATGTACTTATCCCATAGGTAGTATTTTGTTTTGTTTGTTTTGTTCTATGTATTTACCCATTCAATACCAAAATTGTATCGGCCTATGCGGGTTTTTGCTATGTTTTTCGACTACAAATGAAAGGATGCAGTCGATGCTGTGTTTTGCTTCGTTAAAAACCATGTACTAAGATCTCCTCCACGCTTTCTATTCACCTCCGTAGAGCCTCCGTAGAGCCTCCGTGGTTCGAGCTGGGCCCCGGAAGAGAATGCACCGTAGTTCGTCCTCCTTTATAGGCTGTAGTCGTGTCCGGGGTGCAGTTCAGCCTTCGTATCTGTTTTTGTTTGACCGTATGACTGATATACCCCGTTCATCATGCCTGAATCCCTTACTCGCTCCCTCCGTATTTACTCCGCAAATACTCCGTACTCGCTCCGTCAATGCTTTGTGATAGAAGCTTCGCAGATGCGTCCATCCTTCAGCTTTTCTATCCGTTTTCCTTTCTTTGTGTATATCCTCTTAGCGTCGTCGTCGTTTCGCACGCGTACGCATTGCTTCTTTTTTCCCCCTTCACTGGTTCAAATCCTTACATGTCAACATCTTTCGCCGGAGATATAGTGAACTTGACTTCCTTCGGGCCTTGATCCAGCGTTGTTCCCGACTCTTGCGGAGGACAGGTTCCCTCACGTTTCACTAACGGTCAACGATGGATAGTGGGCAGTTACCCATCGAAGGAGGCTCTTATAGAACAGAGGGTCTGGATGTTCCTATCGGGGCCTAGGCTTAATCTCTTTCAGTGACTCTAGCCGTGGTGATTTAGTTGACGCGACGTTGCTCGCTCGAGAAACGGGGGGAGGGGAGGGGGGGGGTGATTCAGAGGATCGGGTTCGGATTGCTGGCGCTCTGCTGTCGCTCAGTCAATGTTTAGCAGCTGTTTTGATCGGCCTGAGAGGGGTGGTGGTCGTCGTCGTCGTAGGCCTCTCCTCCTAATTAGTCCCTTGTGCCATAATAGGGTTCGAATCTACGAAGCCCATTCCGTGACTACTGCGCTGATAAGACGCGCACGTTCAAAAGCCTCACCTGGGTGCAGGACCAGTGCACCCTCTGGCTCCATAGCATTAATCGATTGAAAATCCAACTTGAAGAGGAAATTCCTTGTTTTCACTCAATTTGCTTAACCTGCAACCAGTGTGTTAATAATCCTTGGACCTGAGGGTGATCTCTGTGGCCATGTTGCGTCGGGCTGGTGAGGCAGGGACGCAATCACTGACCAAGTAATAATTGCCAGTCACTCGGATGCGTGAGATGCTGTATTGAGTTGGGCACCCAAGGCTCCTGTTCATTGAATGAGTGCACACTCGTACCAATAATTGATTGAGACTTGGAACCGGTAGAAGTGTTGGAACTGCTGTTGGAATTGTGATACTTTCTTTTCCATCCCACGGTATCATCACGTGATATGCTCAAGTCCTCCATGCACGTGGAACCCCAATCAAGCTCCCCCTGGAAGCACGTATGTTGTAGTGCCATTCTCTTGTCTATTGCTTGCATTTCCAATTCACTGAGATTCCATTCCTTCCGCTGTACACACACCCGTGACGCTATACAGTATACTGTAGTAACTGATAAGGATGTATTGGCTATAACTCGATTATGGCGGAGCAAGGATCCTTCGCAAGTTGGAATATGCTGGCTTGATCGCTGGGGCTTTGCTTTGCGCGCTTGCCAATTGACTTCTACTAGCGGACACCTTAATTCCATGGCACTTTGAAGTATGCGGGGCATATGTATCCCGTCTCTGTACTTTCTAAGGTAAGGTGGTCTTGCTTCGCCATGACATCACTTTCTCTTCCTTTTTTCATACTACTAGATCTCCGCTCTTAAAGACTTTATTACTCTAACCCTTATCATTTTGCAACTTCAATACCATTGACGAAAACGAAAAAACTCCCAAACACTCTCCAACACAAATCACGAGCCACATTATACTATCTCTCAATCCAACATGGCTGACAGTAAGCTTCAATTCAAAGATCCCCGTGCCATCTATTGAACCTCTTGTATTGCTTCAAAGATATACAGCGTGTTCAGGGACTGCGAGGAACCCATCGCTAATGCCGCAATACCACAGATCTCCGCGATGCCACCAAAGTAGGCGAGAACCCAACTTTTGCAACAAAGGTCAGCAAGGAAGAGAATATCCTTGGCGACAAGGCTGTGGGTGGCATGGACAATGACAAAGACCACGTTGGCAACGTCAAAGGTGGCCTCAAGGCGTACGTAGCATCCGACGGCGAGCAAGCCTTTTCTTAGTACTGATGTGGAGGTTTGCCTCCTTGAACAGGACGATGAACAATCCCAATGTTTCCGAGCGAGCCAAGGAGGCAGCCGATGAAAAGCTCAAAGTACTGGAGAGTAAATGAACGTTTCGATTCTATTAAGACAGTGGGGATGATGGGATTTCGAGGCGAAATTCTACGTATGATTGTTTGGAACATCCTTGCTGAATGGCATTGTCTGTATTCAATGCAAATTACTGCCTTCAGAGGCCTAAAGTCGTCCTCTTACTGTGTCTCAAGTCACATTCTTTCTGCATTGACTATTAGCAGAGCCTTCTCTACGTAAAGGTCAAAGGAACATTCTCTTTACACGGAGAGCAATATCACAGCAACAAAATGAATCTGTTATACTGGATGGTGTCAAAAGTCATGATACCTCTCTATCGTAGCCGAGGTTATTAAACTAGCTCTGTTCACACCATAATTAAATCACCAAGCCGCGGACTTCATGTCTTTACCGTCGTTGTTTGCTAGTCTTTTACATCTATCAGGCATCTCGCTGGTTCGAGCTTGATTTTCCTTCATAGGAATATCGTTCCAGACCTGTTCGATCACCTGTTTAAGCTGTTTCTTGAAAGTTCATTTATAGAGCCTAACGCGTTGTTTTAGATTGTTCCAAATAGGCTCCTGAGAGTTTAAATCAGGTGATTGAGCAGGATGCACTAAAAGCTCTATACCGTGCTTCAAATTGAAGCTTCTGGCGACGTTTTTCGTATCTTCCTTAATCCGTCACAGGTAAGACTTCGGAACCGCATTCTGTAACCTTTGCGGACGCGATGGTAGGCGCCTGTACATACAGATGCTTTGACAAATTACAAAAGCGAGCTGGAAGTCATTAAGACGGAGGACGGGGCAGAGATACGTCGGCAAAAGATCATCGCCGAAAGCGTGGCAGAGCAGCGCATATCGCACTTTGTCATGGGCTTGGCTATCATCGGGACCATGACGGGACCACTGCTGACCGTACTTCATCTCATACCGGACGCACTTTTCGCTTGCGTCTTCTTCATTGTCGGCTGGGGCGGCCTCAAAGGCAATGGGATCATGGCGAAGATCCTCTACCTCATCCGCGAGCCTCGCTTCGTTCGAACCGACGAACCCTTACTGCAATTACCCAAGTCTCGTATCGCTTCCTACCTGTTTTGGCAGATCTCGGCCATCACGATCATAGTTGGTTCCATTGCGCTGGAAAGTTCTTCCTATGATGTTCACCGCCAGAGAGTTGGCCATAATGGATGCACCGACCGCTGATAACGATGTCGTGCTAGCGAGCCTGGGTGGCAAGCCGCGCATGCCAAGTGATAACCGAAGACAAGGATGTTGAGACAGAAAGCCCTGAAAGCCGCGCAAGCCGTGATGGAAACGGTGCCGTGTGGTGCGAGCGGTAGAGGAATCGACGATAGTGAATAGTGATGTCGTCTGAAAAAGAACTGACCGAGGATAGAGACTCTATTTCTGCAGCAGCATCCGGGTGACGTGCTCGTGACCGCGCGTCTCGATTGCAGACTGTTGGAACTTGGAAATAGGGGAGATGGTAATCTCCGCCTTCATAGGGCTGATGGGGCTGGGGCCCGCTAGTAGAGTTTTCACCTGCTGGCTCCTAGATAGACTCCTAACAGCAACAACCAAAATATCAATATGCCCCCATATGACCTCGTATTCCAACACAGACGTTCACCAGATTGTACACCAATTTGTAGAAGAACTTATAAGATAGAGAGCGGAATATTAGGAAATTGATAGTTTTGTGAGCTGCATTTTGAGAGAATTCGGTTATTATATAAAAGCGGGGCTCGTTCTCAATTAGATTTCGAGATCTCGATTCGCTACTAGATTTCACCGCCTCAATCAAAGATCCCAGGGGCGAGCATCTGGCGAGGCTAAGGTACGCAAATGGACGGAGCCTGCCTCAATCGTTGTTTGCATCCGGATATTTCGAATCTTTATCTCTTCTATGACAGTGCAAGCGGAATAGCTTGGAGTGAATATCATGAATTGATCGTCAATAGTCCTTGGCGAACCAATGTCAATTTAGTGGCATTACCGCACAAAAAGCTCACCAAGCAGATTCGGGAAGACGTCTTCGAGGAATCAGAATGCTTACTTGCGGCATAGAACCGAAAATTGGGAACGGACTGACGGGAAGGAGGTTACCTGAGAAGAGGTGGTTTTTTCTCTTCTATTTTCGGCATACGCCGACGTTATTTATTTACTATATACACGTGCGGAGATCTTATCCGACAGACACTTCAGCATTTTTTGAACGCATTTTAAATCAACGCCAATAACGCGGCTAGCGCCGAAATCCCTACGGCCGCCCACCCGCCGCCCTGGACAAAACCAGCCTCGCCGGTGAAAGCCTTGGGGCCTGTGGACGGAGACGTGGTACCCGCGGTGCCGGAGCTGCTGCTGTTGTTGCTGCTGCTGTTGCTCACCATGTTTGAGCTACCCTCACCGTTCAGCATGGCTCCGAGCATTCCGATCTCAACGGTCCCGCCGCATGGAGCAGCAGGAGGCATCACGCAGCCGTTGAGATAGTCGCCCAGGGGTCCGACACCCATCCCTTTCATGCTGACCATCTCGGGCGTGAAGGCCGGCGTCAAAGATGTGCTGTTGGCGGGGAATATGACGGACTTCATGTGAGAGCCGATGTAGGAGGCATGGATACCTGAAGACGGATTCCTTTAGCTTGGCTTTCAGGTCGAGACAAAAGGTTGCGCGCTACTCACCGTGCTCTGCTGCAAGCCTTGCCATCAGGAACGCTGTCTGCGGAGATTGCACGTAGTCCGCTAGACCGATGAACGCGCCGCACATTGTCGCCTCGAAGATATACGCATTCATGAGATGCGATGTGGCGTCCGTGACAGGCGGGTACGAAAAGCTGCAGTTCGGTTTCATTCCCCCAGCAGCCATGCCGGCCTGCAAGAGGGCCTCATCGCCGAGTTTGGCCTGCACGGCCAGGCCCTTGGTGTTGGCTAGGAAGTCGGTCATTGGCTTTGTCGGCGAGGGAAGAGAAGAGTAGAAAGATTCATTGATAGGCACCATGTCGTAGTAGCTCGTGAGGAGATGTTGCACAACGTAACCGTACATGATGGCGGGAGCGTCGCTGGAGCCCGGGCTGACCGGGCACATATAGGTGGCCGACGCAACGGCAGCCGTCCAGAGGAGCTGAAGAGGAGAGGAAGCCTTCATTTTGTGTTAATCAGTTGATCGATCGTTGTGAATATTCGGTTTTCAGGTGGGAAATGCTTGGAATGTTCTACTCAGGCACGTTGGAGGAAAGGCATCTCGGATGGTGTTATAGCTTCAGTAGACCCCAGTGAGAGACCATATGTGATGTCATAGTATACTACATGCAGAGAGCGTTTGGAAGTTGAACTAAGGTAGGTACCTAGGTACCTTAGGGTACTTACCCCGCAAGCTAGACCGACATCCGAATGTCAAGACACACACAGCAGCTTGGTGAGTGGAATTCCCCACACTGCTTCCGGCTTGGTGGCGTCCAAGATGATGGAATCAGAGTCAACGTGGCGGCCAAACAGGGAAATCTTTCGATTCAGGGGACTTGTGTTTGGGACGAAAACGGTAATTGATTGTCGCGGCAGAGCGGAAGAAATAATAAAACGGCCCCTTCCAGACTCCAGTAATCCAGTTTTATGTAACATAACCTTACTAACCTCACTAACTTCACTAACCTCCTCGTAACTTCGTCACCTCACACCACCGCCCGAAGGTCAGCGATTGAGTGAGCTTCGAGCTTCGGCAAAGTGACACTATCGCGGTAGGTAGTAGAAAGGTAGGTAGGAAGGTACCTTAGGTAGGTACAGTAGGTAGTTGAAATGTTTGTTTCCCTTTCGGGTGAGGGGTTACCCCTGGGCCCTGGCGTCGGCTAAGGTGGCTTGGCGCAATAAAAGCTAACCCGAAAGTAATCTGAGGTAAATCTTAAGGTGTGGTCCGCACGATTTGCACCATCTTCACTCAATCAATCAAATTTGAGCCGATATTCCGGCTTAGTATAGCTTAGTATACGGAAGTAGCTTACCTCCGTATTACGTAGTATGGCTTGGTATTGCTTGGTTTGACTTTGCTTAAGCAATATGCTTAAGCTGCATTTGGTGGCTATTAGCAAGGACCGATGTTTCGAGCGCAATCGGTCCGTCTGCAGTCAACAGAATATAGCAATCTACAAACCAACACGACGTTCTGATTAAGTAGAAACCTTGCTATCGACCTTACCGGACGCGTTGTTAACGTCTGCGCGCTGTAATCGTCAAAATATGAAATGAGAGTAAAAGTGACCTCGACCTTATGTCACATGTGATGCGCACCCAGGTACTATCCGTACCCCGCACTTTCGCTCCAAGTATTCGCTTAGTACCTACTACGCGGCCACATAACCCACTGGGGGTACTCCACCACAATTCCTCTACTACGGAGTACTACCCATATATATCCTTCCAGGCATTGTAATCCTTCTGCCAATTCTTCCTCCATTTCTTTGTTTGCTTATGTACCTTTTTCAGCTCAGCAATAGCCTTCTTTTCAGAGCGCTCCTCACATGCTCGACGTCGTAATTCCTCGACTTTTTGCCTTTCAATGATCATAGCATGTGCTTTTGAGACATAATACCTCTTTCTTTTGTAAAATCTCAGCATATTGATTTTTTCGAGCATCAGTAGAGGTAAGATTGAAGATATCCGTACCCCGCCCTAGATTGAAGGCAAGATGCAACGATGTGCACATTCGGGATATTTTAATGGTGTCAATAGAACATTGCGATAGCATTGCCTGACCTACGGAGTACACTGGTTAGTATTGGCATCCAACTTGGGGTTCATTCTGAAGGTCACAAAGGTGAGATGTTGGGTTAAGGAACTAAGGTAGGGCTGTAGAATCAGATAAGATGGACCCCAAGATATCTTAGCGTATATGCAGGGATGAATGACGCAGCCCTCGTCCACTAGAGAGCATCTCCATTCTAATCATCTTTTAATATTTGCGTTTCCGTTCTACTCGGACTCAACGTGAAGGCATGTCGCAGCCCGACACCCACTGAGTGCATACGCTCAAGGAAGAACATTCTCGACGTAGGCTCGCCTGGAAGCACTTCGCAATCATGTCCGCTAGTACGCGCTCAAGGAGAACAGCTGTGCAACGCTCAAGCCCTGCTCGCACCTCTCAGTCAACCCGTAACCGTGTCTCTTACAGGGAATTGAGTACAGATGATAGCGACATAAAGAGCACAGATAAGCCATACCCAGAAGCACCAGGGCGTAAGCGCCGTCGTGCCTCATCGCCCCACTCATCTGGTCAGCAAAGCACCGGCCAACCCTCCAGAAGGCGCAAGGCCAATTCGGCGCGGCGCCCTAAGCTGAACATAGGGGCGAAGAAGGTCAAAAATAGTAAGGGAGATACGATCCTGAAGCAAGAGGATGGAATATTGCGTCTTGGCGGAAGGGTCCCTCCGTGGCAGTCTCTTCCTTACCATATTCTACTCCAGATTTTTGAGCATGCCTGTCATCCCCTCTGGACCTATCTCTTCGAATCGACACCAAATGTAGCCTGGCTACTCCAGACTGCACTACTGTGCAGGGCTTTTGCGGAGCCAGCACTTTCTGCCTTGTATCGGTCGCCACCGCTATGCCCGCCAACACGCGCCCATGGACTGATTTCTCACCTTGCCTCTCAAACAGCAAGCTCGACGTTCAATTACAGGGCCAAGGTCAAGTTTCTGGAAATGGAGGCTGTGACCACCCTTACTCGCAAATATATGGGCCGTGAGCCGATAGATCTAGCGGACCTCATCGCTCATACTCCACAGATTCGTGGCGTAGGAATACACATGCTTACAGATGCACCGATACTACATAAGGCCAGCCACGGTAACGTTCCGGTAAACAGAACAGTCTACCAAACTTCAATGATCCCCGCAATGGAGCGAAGTAAAGTATCCTTATCATTGTGGAAGTGGAACGCGCGTATCACAGGAACACAATTTTCGATATCAAAGCTGAAAGATATTCATCAAACTCTTCCATTTCGGAACTTAGAGGAAATCACGTTGGTCAATTATCAGTCAAGCCGAACTTGGAAATCTATATCTGAAGATATTTCCGGGCCGAACGAAGTAGCAGTTGCAGCACCAATAGATAGAACCAGTGAAGAGCAGCTCGCAGACGCACTTAAGTGTCTACCAAGATTGAAGCGGCTGAGGTTCATAACGTCGCCAATTGTCAACCAAAAGCTGTTGTACCTACTTCCTCAGAACCTTGAGTTGCTTGAGATCGTCGACTGCTTTATCATCACTTCGGAAATGCTGGACAACTTTCTCAAAGCGCACGGCCAAAACATCCGGGAGCTTATTTTAGATCACAATCAAGCGCTCAACCTTTCATTTCTGGTAGACTTCGCTATCAACTGCCCAAAGGCCGAGACCCTGAAGATGAACCTTACATACTATCAATCTTACTTCTACTACCAGAATACTGATCCTAAATTCCCGGCCCTCCTCTTGCAAGGTGAGGTGCCAACTTGGCCTGCAACTCTTCAGCAGCTGGAGCTTCACCATCTGCGCAAGTGGGATCTCAAGACCGCAGAAAGTTTCTTCTCATCATTGGTAGACTCCGCGTCGACACTGCCCAATCTTCGCCACCTCAATATCAAAGCCAGCCTTGACGAGAGTGGTTGGCGGGATAGAGTCATTTTCCGTGATACATGGGTTGGTAGACTCGAAAGAGTCTTCTTGAGGAGCTCTCCTCCACCGAATCCATATTTGGAATCCATTGACACGTTCAAGGCATTCAAGGCACAGTCAAGGAACTCCGATGGAGTATCAATGTTACCCAAGGATAAATCTATACCCGGCCTTCGTCGCAAGGATAGTAATAGATTCAGTCACGGTGAGGTCCCGAAAGCCAACCTCGACACTAAGAGCGAGAGCGAAAATGATAGTGATGTCCCACTCGCGTTGACTCGTCGGGTTACACGCCAGAGCGCCCGCCTTCAACCAGGTACATCTGATACCTCGGCCCAAATTAGTGGCCCATTGTCGACAAAGCGTCCATCTCGTCTTCACCGTCCACGTCGAAGAAGAAGTTCAGATTCGGATTCCTCAAGTGAAGATTCTGCGCTAGATGATGACAGTGCCGGACTGGACACGCAAGCAACCTCTCAAATGGATGAGGAGCAACTGTATATTCAAGGAATGTGCGATACTGTTCATATACTGGTCGATAACCTGAGACCGACTCAGGAGCAACTGAACGAGAGTAACTTCTTAGATGAAGAAGTCAGTGGTGACGAGGACTGGGTCGGCGACGATATTGTGCCTGACGATCGGGTGCATGCTTGGTAATTAGGAGTATGAAACTAAGTTCATCAGTGTGAAGTTGCTGGGCATGATAATGTCGTGAGGAGTTCTGGTGGGGATACCCTGTATGGATGGCTAGCAGGTGTTTGGCAGGAGATTTCTCACTTTCTTGTAAAATCCATGTACAACAGTGTACCGCCTATCATGTCGCATCCTGGAGAGACCAACGGCTGATAACATTGATTTTAAAACACTGTGGTAATAGGCTCATGGCTTCCATTCGAGCAAAGCTTTCCCTATGTTGTGAGGTATGTTTTTCATCTCGTCCCTACCCTTTTATTCTGGACCCCCAGGGTAATCTCTCAGGTAATGTCGCAGCAAGGGTACCGTTTTCAACAGAGCTGCAGTCACATCTTACTGTCCGCCTTTCTTCCAAATGCAGAGTACGTTAATTTCTTTCATCTAGTGCTTCATCTGGGCAAACGTCGCTTCACGGTGTATTGACTGGGAGAAATCCACCCGAATTCCCTCGCCCGAGGCCGTGAAGATCCGTGAAGATTCTATAAAGTATATGAACATCATTTCACCCTCAATCACGCACGCTGCTGCCTGTCGATCATGGGCATCAGGTACTATATAAACCCCAACTATCCGCACCAAAACCTCTTTCAATTCCAACCTATCCACAACATCATCTTTTACTACAACAGCGTTGTAGATCTTTTGTTATAAATTGTGCTTTGGTCTTCGTGTCTATCATGTATATACACACTCTCCGTACCCTTCCTAAAAGTCTATATACGTACACTGCGGCTTCGCTTTCTTTATCACGAACCTTAGCTTCGCTGTCTTCTAAATTTACCTTTGCCTACAACGCCAATACATACATTCATCATTGCTGCAGCTCCCTGTCGCTGAGTGTTCTTCGACACCCTTTCTTTATATATATATCAAACTGGCCGATCATGATGTTTTTAGTGAAGCATCAATTCGTAGAGTTCCCATCGCGAACATTCGAGCCCTTGACATTAATGGCTTTTTTGTTTCTCGGCTCCCCCACATGAGCATCTGTACAACTACGAGTGCAATCGCCTAACAAAATTACCATTCAATCAACTCTATTACGCCGAAGCGATCTTTCAAAGACATCTTAGTTGATGGTCGATACAAATTCAATTATGTCTTCAAATCACGAGATTGTTCGAACCCTAAGTCCCTAACCGAGAATTGCAAGATTTACATGTAGCCTATTGGTCTACACCGCATTGAGACGATTTGCGCGAGGATGGTTCTTAGCTCACACACAACAGCGAAACCCCTCTGAAATCCATGCTCAACACCGAACGCACCACCACATTACGTTGCCAGTATAGCCAGCACAGTTGTCTAAGGGACCTTTCATAAGCCTCCTCGTCGCTTGTCTCAATGCTTGCCTCAATTCTACTCCTCTGGAACGGCCTAGCTGATACCGACAAGAAGGGTGTTTCTTAGAAATACCGTGGGTTGATCTTTCGAAGCTGGAGATCCACAACGGAACGACACCGTAATAGAAGCACTTCTACCATAACTTATCCTACTACCTGTTGCTGACTCGTGAGGGTCTCGATTTGAAACACCACGAGTCCAAGCTCACACCGAGTAGACCGCTGCCGAAGATGGTGAGATCTCCTTTGCCGTGCGTAATATTTCCATTCTCCATTGCACGGGCAGCGCTGACTGCTTGCTATCCAGTTCATACTTCTCCAGAACCAACAAGAACTACATCGCTTCTACAGCGGTCTCAATTACTGGACTTCCGATGGCCTTCTTAACCATCCATTTCGGACAGCCGTCTTGCCTTGCGCACTCCAGCTGAGGTCCGGATCTCTACTTGGCGTCGTCAGATCTTCAATGTTCATGTCATATATAAGTGAAGCCTTCTCGCTCGGATTTTCGAAATCATTGAGAACACGGTGGAAGACGAGAAAGGAGAGGAGCGTATTGTCGCAACCAAAGAGTGAAAATTTGCTAAAGGAGAACTTGAAAAACGTGTCGGAATCGAAAGCATTCATAGAAGGGTCCTGGTCCACTTATTCTGCTTCTTTGAGAGAAACCCCAGTCTCTGATCCGAAATTACAAAATTACAGTCTGCGATCTCGAGTCCACTAAGCTGGTCAATCGGAGTTGCGCACAAGGAGAGTCTCGAACCGATGCTTCCATTGTGCCTCTTGGCCCTTGTAATATTCCAAGTTCTATCTCCGGATTCTTCATGCCTTGGAACCAAATCTCACCGGGCAGCTCTCGCCATCGGCCGGTGGAATGAAACATTCCACTCTCTCGCTCGTCCATGTGGTCTGAAAGAATAAGAGTCAACAGATTATTGTCAGTTATCACGAGTGCCGATCTTGGATTCCATCGCCCGTTGAGAAAAGAGGATATACGGTCCGTTTGAGTCGTTGATCTCATGGTCTCGGATTTCCTTCCGAAAGGTCCTCGACCCTGCCAATTAGATCGAAATTTTCACCTTCATAAGAACCAAATGACTGGTGAAAAGATCTCTAAGGTGGATATCGTAAGGAAGAATTCTTGCCATGTGACGACTTGGGAGCGAAAGCGGAAGATGACCGGTAGATCTCTAGCAATCTAACCGAGGACATCCAAGAAGAGCTGCGGAAGTTGTATTCTAGCCTTCCTAACTACAATCTCGCAATTTCTCCTCTGTGCTATACCGGCTTAGCATTCTGGCACGCAAATCTGACGATATCTCTGCTCAGACAACGAGCAGTGCACCGACTAAAGATCCTCATGAGCAAGTGATTTTTCTGGCAAAGAAATGACCAGACCGAGGTGTCAAACCTTCTTCTACTTTAAGAGCTACTTTCAGATCAAGAATCCTCAAGGATGTCATTCTATGTCGTCCAAATCCTATCTTGCCACAAGGCGAAGCCGGAGAAAATGAGAGTGTCTCTGACCCAAGCTTTCTGAGGATCAAGCTCATGTTCTGGTCTCGAACATCGACGCAGATCTTAATTCAGCGCTACTCGTATATGAACAAGGTCTAGACTGTGACTGACCGCTCTATACCGTGGTCTCTTCGAAGATACCGCCAGAGGAGCTTCCTTCGGTCTCCAGCTTTCCGGAACATCAAGCTCTTGCTTTGCTTTCAGACTTTCATACACGCAATAACACAAAGCTATTCGTGCACAACGAGCTACTAGAGCTTTCCTGAAAGGCCTATCTAATGTACTCCTGCGAGACTACCGCAAGAATCTACGAGCATTGTTTGGTCTCTAGCTTTGTGGAACATCAATTGTGCTCTTGGACCTCGAACAAAAAGGGCAATTTTGGCTCCGAGCTACTCGAAAATAAACGACTTTATTGAAGTCACTCTGCTAATTACACACTGGTGTCCTCCGAGCGGACGACAGACAGCAAAGCTTATACGGTCTACATACCTCCAAAGCGTCAGTCGCAAATCTAAGACCATGTGATTTGCGATACAACCTAGGCTCTACGAGCACCTGACCCCTATCAAAGGCGAGCGGGAGCTCATGATCCACTTTGATTTCCACGTCTCTGGTTGGAACATGCAATCATTAATCGTATCCGCGAGCGGTCAATGCAGCTGGCGAAAAGGACAACGGCTCACAATTCGAAGAACGACGAGTTGGAACATACCATTGATGATCATACTTGCAAGTGATCAATGCAGCTGGCGAAAAGAACATCGACTTACCATTCTAACGCGCCTGGTTGGAACGTACACCTCGTAATCATATCTGCGAGTGGGCAATACAGCTGTTGGAAAGAAGAACGGCTCACAACCCGAAGAGCGTCGCGGTTAGAACATACTACTGATAATTCTGTCTGCTAGTGGTCATTGCAGCTGTTGAAAAGAACAACTGCTCACAACCCGAAGAGCGTCTCGATCTCCCAGATACAGAGGAGGAGAAGCACAAAGTGCTAGTTACGGCCGAAAAGAGATGTAAAGAGCCGAACTGCCCCCGCAAAACATTGCGCCTTGCAGCGCAGCCTATCCAGCGCAATATCGGGCTTAGACACAATTGGGCAGGCAAAAAGCTGAGCGCTTTTGTATGTACAGGTTTATATGAGTATGCACTTGAATTGGTGACCTGTACAGAACTGGACGCGAGAATACATAATCCAAGGTATTTTGCTTCAGAACCGTGCGAAGCAATTCAATAAGGGTACCGAGGCGTACAAGAGCTGCCAGAACGGTGCAGGTATGTTCAAGAGTTGCCGGTCGTTGAAACATATCATCGATACGACAATCATGATCTGACGAATGAAGAAGGAAAATAAAACGGGCAAGGATAAGGACACCTTTGACGGTTGTGGCAAGAATTATGCCCTAGATCGTCGTGTATCTGCAGTCCTTTCCAGAAGTGTACAGGCTTTCTGCCGTCTCTAGCTTTCCGGAACATCAAGTGCACGCTTGAATTTCGAACCAAAGAACTCTCACCAACTTGACATCTTCGTTTCGACTCTTCCGCTCAGCACAACACCAAGCGTTGACGCTGTCTGGTAATCGCCTTTGTCCTGAGCTGTGGTCTTGCATTCGAACAGAGGACAACCCTGACTAACACGAAGAACTTGGAGTGAACACGACCTTGGAATGGAAGGAGCACAGGTACGTCAGGCTACTTCGCCCTCGGTTGCCAATGTCCTCTGGAACCCCGCTTCGTTCACGCAAAATTCAAGAAGTGGAACGAGGTTCATCATCACCTCAGTGGTAGTACACAACCACTATCTCGTGGACTCGAGCGATGTCGATGATGAATTGGATCAATTAGGTTCCTTAACATAAACCTGTGATTGAACATTCGGTATTTTCGAAGCATCTAAACTGCCAACTGGCCATACTTCAGGACCCTTCAACAAGCTTCGAAAGAAGGTCAGCCTCAAGCACGTTTGCGTGCCTATATCTCTTCAGTCATCAGTCGAGATGCCAGAAAACTTTAGTGCTGATGACTCCGAAAACGCTGAAGAGATTCCTTGACTACAATAAATAACAGCTCGGTTGGCTAGACCTCGATGTGTATGTACATACAGAGCTATGCAGAAGCGAACAAGAGAAGCTTGCAGCAGACGTGTTACGCGATTCGAGGAGCTAGTGAAGAAATCTACAGACAAGGACATTTGGGCGCCAATACCTCACTTGCAATCAGCGGGGATGGCGGAAAGATGTATGCGGATGGTCTCGAGAGGATTGGAGGTTGTTCTCAAAACGAGTTGGACGATTGTTCCGATATATCAGCCAGTCTGCTGAAAGGACAATCAGCAGGAAAGAGGATTTGCGTTCCGGGCCTCATATTGCCACTGGCGAGGAGCACACGAGCGGATTTTATATTTCCGAGACCGTTTGTATGAAAGTACCGTAAAGCAATGTCGTACGTACACCAAATTGAGCCTACAACCATATTAGCAAAACCATGACGAGCTCGTCGTAGCTGGCATGAATGAAATGCTGCGGTGGAAAACCAAGAGAATCTTGAACCGAAATGATGCATGCTGCTGTGACTTGAGAGGCTCTCCTAATAACGATAGTCGACGCCAGCCATCGATCCTTCCCGCAACTTTTCAGATGTCCGAACATGCTCTTAAGGACTCGCTCTATGTACCTAGTGTTGATTCTTCGGCCGCCAGCGTTAGGTTGGAAATAGGGGAGTTGGTGATCTCCGCCTCATAGGGCGGTTAGGGCTGGGGCCCGCTAGTAGAGTTTTCACCTTTCACCTCCTAGATAGCCGCCTAACAGCAACAACCAATATATTAATATGCCCCCATATGATCTTGTGTTCCATCAGCCAGAAGCTGCTGTACTTCCCCAAGGGTCTGAGTCTCAATTTCAGTCTACTGAGGTCAATCGCTGCACTTGAGAACCATGTCCTTTTCATCTTTGCCGTCGCCAGTATTTCTCCCCACGTGAGTCATGTTGAAGATGTGTGGAGAGTATCGGTAATTCACGCAAGGGTAATTTTGGCGAGAGAGGTGACTAGGCTTTATGTTTGCTGAATCTACGCTCGTTGTGACTGTTTTCTTTGTGTTAACAGATCCTTCAGCATATTGTGTTGTGGATTATGTGACTCCCTATTGACCTATCGATACGTGAACCAATGTGACTTGAGTTTCTCTTTGTTCTTGAGCCATGACCACTTCCATTGTGCTTTGAGCTCAGAACAATGAGATAGCTTTCAGCTCGGAACAGTGAAATACTCAAGCAACTCATCTGCAACGTTCCTCTTGAGCAAGAATTTCTCCACAGCAAAATCTTTTGACAATTCCATGGCCTCCAGCGAAGAGCGGGTGCTACACAGCGAAAATATAGGAATGCCTCAAGAACCATTAGACAGCGTCGTCTCCCCCTCCGCATGTTCGGAAACCACTTCCTTCATTGCCAATAAGCCAACATTTCTCGGCTTGCCAAGAGAGGTGCGAGACATGATCTATGAGTACTGTCTCGTGGTCAACTACGAGCTCAACCCTCATCCGACCGACTACGAACAATATGAGATGCAACGCCCGCTCCCGAGAAAACCCGATGTTGCGCTGCTGAAAACGAACAAGCAGATTCGTGACGAGGCGGCTATTGTGCTCTATGGCAAGAATATCTGGCGTGTCTCTCGTCAGTCGAACATTGCCGTTCAACCCCAGATCTGGAGGAACGTTTCTCTATTTCGGCATGTGGTCGTGAGCTTCGATTTTCGCGATCTACACTCATCGCAGCTGCTTGAAATAACCCGGGCTGTTCACAAAAGCGGAAGGACCATAGAAACAGAAGCAGAAGAAGCCTTTGTCTCGGCTATGATCCATGCGGACCGACGATACGATTTGGAGAGCCCGTGGATGGTAAAGACAAGGTGGGTCGGGGAGATGCATCTGAAAACTATCGTCCTGAACTTCAGCAACGCGTACTGTCCCAGTGGGTGCTGCAGGGCACACATGACTAACGATACGGTTCGCTTGCTCCACAGGTCATGGAAAAGAGGGAGGATGATGATCGGTCTGCCGCCTAGCACGTCAGTCGGGCTTCAAGGAAAAGACATGTCAGCTGGAGAAGGCTGTGCAGTGCATGCGGAGCTTATTGGTTTGGACAATGAGGTAGCGAAAATGAAGCTGGCCAATACGTGGGGTTTTATCTTGAAGTGAGCTGGATGAGATTGAAAGGTCTGCAGAATGCCAAAACTTGGAGAGCAAAGGGGTGTTTTGATTCATGCTTTCTCAGGATTAACAGAACTCAACGATTGCGAGTTTATCTGCGAAGCCATTTTTCCAAACAGTCATACAATGTGCTCATAGAGATGTCTCTAGTAAAAGTCGGTCATACAGCAGGAAATCAGTAGTGTGTTCATAGCCGATAAGGGACAACTTCACTCGACCTCTTGCCACATTCTGAAGCATTCCAATAGATCTTTGACCGTCTCAGTCCAAACCGACTTTAGACCAACTCTCCTACCGAGAGCAAACACCCACCAAGCCATTAAAACCCATGGATTCTGCTCTTTCTTAATAACATCAAGATGAAACAAAAACAAATCCAAAAAGAGAACCAACAAGCCTCGAGCGTTAATCGAACCCCCCTACCTCAAAAGCCCCCCCCCAAAAAAACAAAGGAGTTGGGCAGGAAATGAAAAAAACGCTCATGACCCGAATGCGCTCAAGTTAGCTAGTTGATTACAACAATTGCTGCTGTTGTAATATATTACACATCTAAACTGAAAGATAAGCCTGCTACTACTGTCGAGGATCTTTATATTTCCTACACAGCAACTGTGTTACGCTTCTATCACCTTCTTCTTTCTACCTTTCATGTTGCTCTTAAGGGTGGTATCGCTTTCTTCCCTACGTATGAGCGACGGGTCAAGCCCAATTCGGTATAGATATCGTGCGCGTTCATCTCAGCAGTCTTTTGCACGAGTGAAAGCACCCCCGTGGCCACGAAACAGAATCATCATCACTCCCGGCTTCTCCAGTGGCATTTAAAACATCCTTTTCATAATACCGAGGGAACAGTCCTGCGGCGAAAGAGGCCCCGACAGTCGAGGTTGCTTTGTGCTTTTCTGCCAATCCTAGACTCTAACCGAGATCCTCAATATGCTGAATAGGGAAATATTTGGGAGCTATGAGTAGCTGACTCTGTACTTCTGTGTCTGTCCGTGTACGGCTCACCTCCGTTCGTGATACGGCTTGTGGGCTGGTTCATTATAGGGTTGTGCAGGTGGGCTATTGTCGGATACGGAGTCGCTGCCGGATCACCGCTGCCGGCCAGTGAGCCCACCAGTACGATTTCTTCGGAAGGGGGTGTAAGGACAGTACATGTCAGTGTGTTTATAGGGAGCACATCTTTAGAGCTTTAAGGCTTGAGACTTTTACACGAAAATATATATATATGGCTAACAGTCGATAACATAAAGTGTATGAATGCAAATTCTGAAGATTTTATTTGTATTCATTACTGTGGCTATGAAACAAGAGCAGAAGCTATATCTTCAAAATAAAGCAACAGGCACACAGGCGATCTCGTTCTGGTTCTGTTGAATGAGTGTCATGGAGACAAGCACCTATGGGTATAGATCTCGCTCACTTGCTGAATAGAATGATGGAGAAGGATGTCTTGTCATATGCACTATATATAGCTGTACAAATAGTATGCAAACTCTAAGCTTCAGACGCTCTCTTCCGTAAGAAGAGGTATTATCGTAATACGTACATGAAAGATAATGCCCCTTCCTAACAGCAGTCAGTCTCCCTTGAAATCAACCTTGCAAAGTAGGAAGAGGATTCTTTTCGAGGAACTCCTCCAATGTAGTCGGCTTTCCCCGAGCATTCTGCGCAGCCCAACTAATGAGCTCCCTCGTCTGAGGGCCATAGTACCCGAACTCCTGAAAGTAGAACGCCATGTCGATCAAGGTGTCACCGGCTTGAGGCGGTAAGTAACTTCGGAAAACGCTCTCAGGTACCCGATTGTACCTGACGGTCTTGCCACTGATCTTACTGATCGTCTGCACGACATCCTCATAGGAGTAAAGCTTTGTCGCTGCGCAGAAGACCTTACCTTCGTACTTTTGTGGGTCAGCGAGGATAGCACCAACATATATTCCAGAGTCGGCGACAGGGTCGATAAGTGGAAGCTGTGTTTCGGGAGTAGAAACGTTGGAGATTGTGTAGGTGCCGTCACCGGCCGGCTGAGGTGCCAATACACCTACAAAGTTCTGCATGAAGCACCCCGGGTCGTAGAAGGCGCTCTTGATCGGTAGAGTGCGGACGTATTCTTCGACCTCCGCTTTTACGTCAAAGCCTTCGGCACGCCGATATTTGCCGCCGGAGATTTTCGACACATGCGGCAGCGTGCTGAATATGAGGTACTTGGCCTCCGCGGCGACTGCAGCATCCGCTATCGCCTTGCCCTGGGCAAGCTCTCGAGTCTTGGTCAGGCCATCGTAGATGAAGAGCGTAACCGCGAAGACGGTGTGTGAGCCTTGCATGGCCTGCTTAAGACTTTCGATGTCATCTGAATCACCCTGAACGACTTCAACACCCTTTTGCTCCAGGATTTTGGCAACTGGCTTCGATGTGTCGCGCGTGATAGCACGTAACCTATACTGCTTTGACAATTCGGGGTCATTGAGAACGCAGTTGATGACTGATCCACCTTGCTGGCCTGTTGCGCCGAAGACTACAAGCACTTTACTCATTATGATTGTGGGGTTTGGCTGTATAGTATTTGAAGGTACTTGTGTACTAAAAAGGAGGAGATGTACATATGAAGTTTGCCGATTCAATTTGTTCTATAGAACTTCGGACTCACATATCTGAACTGCATAAAAGCCAACGTCTTAGTGTTGGCTTGATTGGTAAAGTCTGAATCGATTCTTCTTTGATTTGAAATCCAGTGTCAGTAGAAAACCTAAAGGCTTCACACTGAGGTCCTTCTCGTTGTTTTCATCTAATCATAGCGGGCGTGGAGCCGTCAGAAGAGTTGGATTTCAATCAATTCAAATTAGCGCTCCATACGAGTACTCGTACCTCCGTAATCTGGGTTTCCGTGCACACTAGCTAGAGCTGACATGAGTAGTACTATCTTGATTATGCTAAACCCGAATAACTCAAGAGTAGACCAGAATGGTTAGCGCGCATGGAAACCCAATACAGGCAAAGCTGCCTATAGCCGAAGGTAACCACTATATGAACACCACCCGCCTTTGCAGACACACCACCTGAACTTTGCATTAACACCACCCCTTCTCACTAAGCCTAATCAGGTAATTCCAGGGTCCCCCGCGATGTTTACCTTTGCGTTTGAATATTCGCTCCACTTTTTACCTTCATTGCTACTCACCCACGCCGCCGCCATGTCTATGCAATTACTTCCTCCTTCAGAAGGCCTTCACTGCTCAATTGAGCTTCTTATCAAGTCAGTCAATGAACACGCTGGTCCCCAAGGCTGCGCCGTCAGGAAGAAGCGCTCCAAGAAGTCCAAGAAAGGCGTGACCATGAAAGTCTGACTCTGTTGCGACCGTGCCGGCGTAGCAAAGGCCTCTGGCCTTGGGCGACTCAGGAAGAGAAGGATCACACAATGGAAGAGGAAGAGGTGATAGATGTGCCAGTCACATCTTCACTCGTCGTCGTCACTGCTTCTACCGCTACGGCGGCTCCGGAAAACATACTACGCGTTCAGGAGCCCGCCATTGTCAGGGCGAAAGGGCGGCCACGAGGCTCATCTAATCGTGTACGGCCAGGGGTCTCTTAGCGGCGATAGCGAGCCTTTGAAGAGTCTACATAGCGAGAGCCGTCTGGCTTCGAACTCGTGGAAGAGCTTCCGTCGCGCGGGGCTACCCAGGCGACTCAGATACCTGAGACTCAGCCTCAACAAGCCCCTCGGGATCGTGAAGGACGTGGACGAGAACGAGAACGAGGACGAGGACGAGGTGAAGCAAGAGGTGAAGCAAGAGGTGGTCAAATTGCAGGCGTTCCAGACGGCATGATGACCTCTTTTCAGATGTAAATAAATGTTAATTTGAATGCGATTTGAAGCATTCAAAAAGATATGTTTCAGGTTTTGATTATGCCCTTGGGAGCGAAGAGAATGAGGTGCTTTTCGCACCAAAAATCCTCTGTTTATGTGATCTTCCCAGCGTTCTTCTCCAAATCTCTTTCAGGGGTAAAACAATTACCTGATTAGGCTTAGTGGAGGGGGGTGGTGTTTATGCAAAGTTCAGGTGGTGTGTCTGCAAAGGCGGGTGGTGTCCATATAGTGGTTACCTAGCCGAATAACGGAGACCTGGCCATAACGGGAGATACGGCTGTATTGCATGTAGTAAAAGGAATCCACCAAAGCTAACAGGCGATCGGCAATCGATTGAGCCGCGATCTTGCCGCATTTAGCGTTCGATCTGATGATCCTTGCCCCGGTACGGAAGTAATAAATATTAGTTCAAAAACCCACTACTAAGGTATCAGTGGAGAAAACGTCTTACTTTTGACACCTAGATGAATGACATATCTAGGACGGACCGTAGGCTGAAGCTTCACGAAGACCGCTTGTCCTCAAGGTGATAGACCTGAATTCACTCCCCTTTAATCTCACCAACTGCTTTTGCCCGAGTGGCTGCTGTCGTATCGAAATTTCAGTCACACTATGTGGACTAAGGGGCCTTGGTGGCAGACTGATGCACGATTTGTAGTGAGCTACATTCTCAATCATCCAAACCAACTTCCATAGCTTCGGCCATACCGAAGACTGCTATAGTGGTCAAGGGTCTTGTGAGCGAGTTAGAAGTTTGGGTTGTGAGCAAAAGACGGGAGTGTGTTACTTGTGTCGGGGATGGATTGGTAGAAGGAGTAGACGAACAGAACAAAGACTTGTTCTAGGTTGCCGTTATTTCATCTCACTGCTGGGTTCAATACAGAGAGATACTATAACCGCAGTTTCCAAAAGGAGGGCACATCCTAGCACCTGGAACCATCACGTCGAACGGGTGTTCCAGCTTAACCTAGCTCTGAATCGGCTAAGAAGATTAGCCAACCTGATGAATTGATTTGGGGTTCCTCTCGCTCTCTAAGATCTCCCTTTCTGGCAGAAGTACTCTCAGAACAGAAAGACTTCTGATTAAGTCGCTAGGACACCTAATGCTAGATTACTTTCGGACTCGCCCAGGGATTAATGATCATTCAGAGATGCTGTTTTATTTATCTCGAGGTTGAATAACCAGCCACTGGCATAAGGGCGAACATAACAACGATTGGCCCATGAATTCCAAGAAGCCACCACAATGGATGCGATCGACTCAATCACTTCTACTACCTAATTCGACGGTACGCCGACCAGCAGTGACTCAAGGTCTAAGAACCTCTACCTCCAAGACCGGTCCGGCAAGCCCTATTGCTACAAAATCCGGCGTTGACATGTGTGCTTCACTTACCCACTCAGCGATCGATGGCAGTGCATGGTTTGGTTGTTCTCCTGTGATATAGCTGCCCAGACTAAAGACGGGGTAGATCTTCATATCGTGTAAGCGCTGTAGCGGAAACTCCCCCTTATCAGTGCTATGCGATGTTAAGCTATTAGTATCACAAACCAATAAATTAAAAGACGAATTTGTCTTTACCACAACGACAGTGTGTCCTATTACCATTTCAATACTCTCTCCTCCGTGTTTCTGCTTATGACATGGCAGGTTGGTATCACTTGACCAAGAAGTACGACCGAGCCCGAGAAAATCTCGTGACAAATCAAACTTCCGGAACAGTGGATTGAGA
>JAABUL010002664.1_pt1 | contig 28892 bp, 53 predicted proteins | sample 5559151 | NCBI WGS metagenome assembly JAABUL01 (sample SAMN10711876, study PRJNA513368) | rock metagenome | isolation source: Antarctica rocks | place: Antarctica: Victoria Land, Pudding Butte sud
CGCACCTGCGTTAGGGTGATGCGCTGATGTGCTGCCGCACGCGCGGGTGGACAGCATGTAGGGATTAGGGTTTCGGCCGTCAGAAGCACGGCATCACAGCCGCACCTGTGTTAGGGTGATGCGTTGATGTGCTGCCGCACGCGCGGGGGATAGCATGTAGAGATTAGGGTTTCGGCCGTCAGGAGCACGGCATCATAGCCGCACCTGTGCTAGGGTGATGCGCTGATGTGCTGCCGCACGCGCGGGGGACAGCATGTAGGGATTAGGGTTTCGGCCGTCAGGAGCACAGCGTCATAGCCGCACCTGTGTCAGTGTGATGCGCTGATGCGCTGAGCAGCTCTTGGAGCGCAGCCGCTGACTGTCTTCGTGCGTGCGCAGAGCTTCAAGCTCACCTTTGCCGGCATCCCGCCGGAAGTGCTGCATGTCGCCATCAGGCGCAGCAGCGGCGGCGACGCCGATGGCGTGGCTGAGCTGCGGCCGCACCGTGTGCGCTTCAGGGTGCCGCTGCGGCGCGATGCCGCCGCGCTGCCCAACTACTTCAGCACCGCAGCGGCCGTTGCGACCGCCGCCACCGCCGCCTCCTTTTCCTCCATGACAGTCAACAGCTGCAGACAACAACAACCAGCAAGCAATCAGCATTTGCCGGAAATGCCGCCGCTGCTGCTGGCCCCCGATGTTGTGTATAAGTTTTGTTCTGACCTGACAACACCATGCACGGCTCACCAGCTCATTGAAGCCCTGTGCCTTCTCCCACACGTCCAGCTCCACCAGGTCTATGGGCACCATTATCGACTGCGCGCTGCCGCCGACCAGCATCCGTGGCTTCGCCTTGATGACTCCGTTCATGTGTTTGTTCTCGCAAAACTGCGTCACGAGCTCCGCGGTGATCGCCGGCATGGACCCGACTATCACCTCGTACTGCAATCACCAGCAGAAGAGGCGCGTGAGGCATCTTGCTTCACTGAGTCAGAAGATTGTGCTGTGCTGCTTCTGAAAACCCTAACCCCTACATGGCGGTCTGCTGCGAGTTTCAAGGCGGTGGGCTGAGCGCCGCATGGGCATGTAGGCGCGCACCTGATCCGCCAGGAAGCTGGTGGCTATGGCCAGGCAGGCACCCTTGCCATGCGGGCAGTCCGCCCGCAGCAGCGCCCCCAGCAGCAGCGCAAACTGGCGGTCGTTGTTCTCCAGGTTCTCCAGGGCCACATCCGCCGCCCTCCGCACCATGTGGTGCACCTTTGCAGAGTTCAGCGAAACGTTCCATTAGCATCTACAGGGATTCAAACAAGCAAGGGACGCAGTAATTTCGTCAGCAGTTGCACTGCTGCCGCGGCAGGCGTCTGTGGAAGGGCATGCATCAAACATTCACAACTGCAGACTGGAGCAAAGCAAACAGGCATGCAGAGATGTATAGGATACTGTGGCACACCTCGTCGATGGGGTTGGCGACTGGCACGCTGTGGGGCCACCGTCTCGCCCTCAGCCACTGCTCCGCCGCTGTTGACGCCGTCGTCCCGCTCTCAGCCGCTGCGCCGCTGCCGTGCGGCGCAGCCGTCCCGGCTTCAGCCGCTGCTCAGCCGGATAAGAGGGTGCGCGCACCACCCTACTCGACTTCCAGTAGGGTGCCGCAGCCTTCCTGGGCGCGACCTTCGAAGGAAGAAAGCAGATATATGCGAAACGGGATTGTGGCGCGACTCCTATTCCTTTTTCGCATCTATGTCAAATTCTATTTCAGTAGATATCGGAAAACGAGTCGATGTGTGGGATCGAACACGAGACCGCCTTGTCGCCACCGCACCCACTCGCCGTCCCGGCCTCAGCCATTTGCCCGCCGCCGTCGGGAGCCGCCGTCCCGGCCTCAGCCATTTGCCCGCCACCGTCGGGCGCTGCCGTCCCGGCCTCAGCCGCTGCCGCGCCGCCATCGGGCGCCGCCGTCCCGGCCTCAGCCACTTGCCCGCCGCCGTCGGGCGCCGCCGTCCCGGCCTCAGCCGCTGCCCCGCTGCCGTCGGGCGCCGCCGTCGGGCGGTTTAGTCTCTGCGACGTTGACGTTGTAACTATAGGGGAGAGAGCACCCCCTGCACAGTCTGTGCCTCCTGGATCTCCTGTGACTCCTGGATCTTGGTTTGAGTGTGTGACGTGGCAACAAGTAATGGAAATCCGGGCTCCTGAGAGCCGTATGAACTCATCCCCGCAGACTGCCCTCGTCATTAACCTTCACACCGGTAGCATTACATACTTTTGTGCTTTTTCTGAAGGACGATCAGTTGTCGCAGCAGGTGCACTAACGTCGTGCAATAGCAGCATCGAAGAGTGCAGCGCTCTTGCATTGCAGTCGTCTCTGCTGCTGAGCAACTGGCAGCTCACAGCGTTGTTTGGTCCTCCGCGCGCGCTGACGCTGCCATGGGGCACCAGCCGCATCTGCTACACGCGGCCGCCGAGGCTCAGCCTGCCGCCAGGGCACCGCCGGCTGTGGCCACTCGCACTGCTTCTAGTGGCTGATTGCAGCGGCATCGTCCGCTCCAAGCAGGCCGCCGGACCCGCCACTATTGTGCTGCATGATGAGCGCCAGGGCGCCGTCCAGAGGCGGCACAGACCCTGTAGTGAAACAAAACCATTCACCATACGATACTCTACGACAGGGTCAGTGCCAGGGCGCCGTCCGGCCTCGGCACCAAACCCGCCTTGGTGTGAAAATACGCTGCATCCAGGTGAAAACGGATTGCGCGCAGGGAGCCCATTGCGCTGCATGAGCGTCAAAGCGCAGTCCAGCGGCGGCACGGGATCTGCAGCGGTGAGAGTCAAACACCACGGCAGCAAGGTACGCATCAACTGTAGACATTCGGTCCATCGCGTTGCATGGTCAAGCAGTGGCGGTGGTAAGGACTCTTGATGCCTTTCCTCTAGCATGGCGGAGCCTCACTACTTCGAGACCCTCACCTGCGGGCTGGGCGGCGCCAATCGCCAGCAACGCCTCGAGTCCGGGCTCGCCCTCCTCAGCAGCCAGCGCTTCGATGAGGAAAGTAGGCTGGATGCAACGAGGGTTTCCACAGCACCGTCCCACCTGCGGGCTGGGCGGCGCCCATCGCCAGCAGCGCTTTCAGACTGGGCTCGCCCTCCTCGGCGGCCAGCGCTTCGACCATGGCCATGACATCCGCCTTTGCCGGATGCGCCTGGAGAGCGATAGCAGCGTGCTTGGTGAAGAAGACGTGTATGCGCTCGAAGGCACGTGTGCCGGTTTGCCGGAAGCCTGCTGTGCGCATGTCAGACGGTGCCGATGCATGCATGTGGCAAGAATTTCCGGGCGTTGGCGCATGCGCACCTGCAGGACGACTCGCAACAACCTCAAAGACATGCATCGGGTCAAAACACGCTGCCGCAGCTGCCAGGACAGCCGCCAGGGCAATAGCCAGCTGTGCGACGGGTGTGCTAGCGTCAGTGCAACAGGCCTTTATCGAGACCCAAAAGTGTGGAGGACGCACCTGAACTTGCAGCAAGGCGGCCTGGACGGGTGTCAGCACCTGCACCATTGAAAAATGTATTAACACTGACTGGCCATCCCAACAGCCAAGGCCAAGGCAGCCCTGATCACACATCTTGCAAGGATAGGTACAAAGTGTGCAATTTCGCAAGTTTGGCATCTATGGAGTTGACATGCAACAACCCTACCTGCCGCCACAAGCCCGCCATATACTGAAATGTGATGGATGTCTCCTGCGTGTACAGGGGTATGCGATAAGTGTGGGCGCAGACAGCAAGCAGAGCCGCACATGAACTGCCGCGCATGGCACACTAGCACGCCCTGAGCGTTCCAGCACATCTTTCGGGCGCCCCAGAGCAGTGGAGAACTACAGGAGAAGTCACGGCAGCGGGAAGTAGTCGTGTTTTCAACCCAGGAGGTGGGCAGCGGCGACTGCGCAAACCAAGGAAAAGGAGCAAACACGGCGTGTCCGTATCGAGCAAAAGGCGCCCTGCAGCTCTCGGCAGTGGTCTTGCTGGCCTGATCCAGGCCGCCGATGTGCATTCCGATGGAAATACCTCGAAGATAATGGAATGTGTCTGTCAATCCCAGAGAGGCTCAATGCACACCGCGCAGAGGGTGTCCTGCAGCTCTGCGGTGGCTCTGCTTAGCTCCTCCAGGCTGCCACTGTCCAGTCCTGATGTGTCATCCGAATGGCGGGGGGCGTCGCTGCCGCTGCCGCTGCCGCTGCTGCCGTCCTGGGGAACAGCAAGCACCAAAATAAAATAGAAATAGAATCAAGCCAGGGCTGCAGGTTCAGCCCCAGACGAGCTGCGTCTCTTTCCGCGGAGTTGTGGGTGTCAAATGGTACAGGTTGCCTGCCATCCAGCTTGAAAGTGAGTTGCGACTGCAGAGCCTGCAGCTGCTGCTCCAAAGCAGGTTCAATCCTGTCGTTGGAACCCTGAGGTATGATACACATCCTGTGAGGTGTTGGTATATGCAAACAACCTCTCGACCATCATTCAGCGCTACAACACCCGCGTCAGCCGCCCACCAGTCGTCTCTCATCCAATCTCTCGGGGATACAAACATCGAAACGGGCTCTCACCATCGAGTGCAGCATGCGCATCAGCTTTCTGCCGCTCCCTGCCGCGCCTGCAGCTGCCTCAGGTTCAGCTGCCTCAGGTCAGCAGGCCCAGCTCCTGCGAACTATGTTTTCTCTGGCGTTTGGAGTGCATACCATCGAGTAGGACTGCAGCACGCGCATCAGCCGCTCCCGCCGCGCCTGCAGCTGCCCCAGATTCAGCAGCCCCAATTTCCGCAGCCCCAGCAACGCCTTGCGCTGCACCGGGCGCAGTGCCGCCGCCCGCAGCAGCTCCTGGAAGAGACAATCCATCTACTGTTATTGCTGTTTTCACTTTGACCTAAGTTTGAACGCCGGAACCCAACGCGTTGCAACAACATTACAGTATATTACAATATTACAGTATGGTACGTTATTACATACCTGTCCGGAGGCACCGGGGCCTGGCGGGCACGCCAGCTGCCGCTTTCCCGCCGGGTGTGGCAGCGCGACCGCCGCGTGCAGTCGCCAGCTCTCCAGCTGCAGCTGGTCCTGCGGTGTACTACAAGGCGGCAGCATCAACAACAGGGGTAAATAACGAAATAACTCTATGCCAGCTGCCGCTGGTGTACAGAGTGCTGCCGCGCAGGCTAGACTGCAGGCGCCAGCTTCTCAGCAGCACCTGGTCCTGCTCGGCGAGGAGCATCCATTTGCTTTACCCACATATTTTTGTCATCGATCGTCGCGGTACTCGAAGAGTGCCATGGCAACAAATCGTGTTGAAAGGCAGTGAGTCGTCAATTCATCAATCGGAAGCAGACGTCCCTGTGACGAGTTTCAGCAGTGTCCGAGCGCGCACCAGGCGGCAGATGGCTGCCGGGTCACTGGCACTCCCATGCGGCATAGCGAGCAGCAGCTCCCCGAATGCTGCGACATACCTGTCGGACAGCCGCCGGTACTCGCCCGAGTCCATGGCCTCCACCTGCGCCGCAGAGGCCGAGAAAGTATCTCAGCATAGTGTTTTCAACAAACGTGTTCAGCATGCTCATATGTTCGATGTCTCATCAGACACGAACCAGAGTGCCGGAAGGCGAAGCCTCAGTAACGAAACATGCAATTTCTCAGGCAACAGCGCCAGCATTTTTACTGGACTCATGACCCAGTCTCCTTTGGAGCGACGCACCTCAGATTGGGCGTGCTGCATTCACAGCTGTCACCAGGCCGCGTCGGAACACATATTGGGGTGTGCTTGGTGATTCACTGCAGGGTGGTGGATGTAGAGGTGCCAGCCTCCCTGGGCAGTGGCCCCAGTGCACTAAACCCTGGAGTGCCTGTCAGTAACAGCCGGGCTGAACGTACCTGCTGCCGGGTGAGGGTGACGGGCGGCCCGGTTCCCACGGCGATGGTGAGCGTCGGCCCAATAAGAGTTCCAGCGGGATAACGCCTCAGATCGTCAAGCACACCGGTTCGAGGTTGTTGTGCAGGAGCTTCTGTCGGGGCTGACGCTCGCACTCAGCGTGGGGCCGGGCCCGCCCGTCATCCTCACCCGCCAACATGCACGCCTGAAACCTTCCCCAGCATCGTTCCCATACGCACCTGCTGCCGGGTGAGGGTGACGGGCGGCCCGGGCCCCACGCTGAAGGTGAGCGTCGGCCTCAGGTCGATCATGTCCTCCAGCAGCCGCCGCGTGTGTGCGTCCATCCACCAGTGCGCATCTGCACAGCAACTCAAGGCAACTAAAGGCATGCTCGCGAAGTTAGGAACAGAGCCTCAGCCTGCTGACACCTGGACCGCGCCTCATTGATGGGCAGACATGATGCAAAGGTTCTGGAGACAGCACCGAGACGAGACGCTGCCGTGTCCTGCGCGTTCAAGTCGCTGTGCAATATGTCTGGTTGCAGATGTGGCGTTTTAGGGTTTAGGATTTAGTGCAGATGTGCAGCGGTCAAGCGGGAAATCTTTGAAGGGAACGAGGAAAGGCAGACAGACCTGTCACGGCGCCGGCCGAACCCGCCTTCTGCAGCAGCTTCTCCAGCAGCGAGTTCCGCATCGCAAGGCTCTCCTGCGGCACCAGCAAGTTCGTATCAGTGTACTTTAACGTCGTCAAACATAATGCATGCTCCCCAAGCCAGGCATGCTCCGATGTGAAAATTTCAAGCCAAGCAGTACACAATCACATAGCGGCTGCACTGCCAGAAGGCGGAGATGCCGCCTGCTGCACGCCAAAACCTGAGCAATGGCGCCCCGCCGTCATGCGAGACCGCCCCTGAACATGAACCAGGTCTCTGTGTTGACGATGCAAGGGTTTAGGGTTGGGTTTCGTGCTTGCCTTGCGAATGCGCAGTATCTCCAGCTCCGCGGTGAGGATCGCCACCTTCTCCTCTGAGTGCTGAAGCCGCTCCTGCAGCAGACGGTACACAGACATTGATATGTCAGATCAAACGGCATTACAGCAGACGATGGTGAGCTGGGCTTCATTAAGCCAGCACATCATGCAGAGCAACTGGTACGGGATAGCCATGCTTGAGAAGAGGGGCGGCCAGAACATGCATGGCCTTCCGGCACCTGCCACCATGAACAGTGTGCCTTAGCACGGGTTGTCGAGGTGCTGCCACTTCTGCAACCTGCGGTTCCCGGCAAGCCGTACCTTCTGCTTCTCGCGGTAGTTTTTCTGTGCCTTATTTGCTGCAGCCGGCTTTGTGCGGCCAGCGGTGCCACCTATGGACGACGGCCCGCGGTTTCCGCTCTGCACATTATCACAAAGAAGTCATGCTGCTGGTCAGATGCATGAGGTTCGGCATGCGACGTGCTTCTCGGTTGGTCGTGAGAATTGACTTCCGCCATGACGAATTTGACGCCGCACGGCTGTCAAACGATGCCATTATACGGTGCCAGGTGCTCGTAGCAGCTGACATGCGTTCGCACGCTATACCAGCCACTGCAAGACAGCGCGTCTCGCCTGCTTCGGAGCTGCGCCGCGAGCAGCGTCAAAGGCAACATCGTCATTTGCCATTCGCCCTTGCAGCACACGGCGGGCAACACCGCCGCTCTGCTCCGGCTGCACGAGCGGCTGCTGAGACCGGCGGCCCGCGTTCTCGTCCACGCGGCCCTGACTGTCGTCCCGCCGCGCTGCGGCACTGCTGCCAGGTGCGCCAGTCCACTGGCAGGCGTCCGCGTCCACAGGTCGCAGACCTGTCTTCTGTGACACTACTGTTGAGGTCGGGGTCGGCGGGGTCACTGGCAGTCCGAGCAGTGTCCGGATGTCTTCCTGCACGAGAGCATGCACGAAGGTTCAACTTCAGAAGTGCGATGAATTCCAGTGGTGGTTTCGATGGTGGCAACCTGGGTTTGACCGACACACAATGTGCAGCCTCGAGCCGCTTTCCATAGACAGCTGTTGAAGGCCTCGTGTAGATGCATGTCAGAGCGCTGTGTCTGTCTGACCCAGAGCATGGACCTGGACGACTGCATGTGGGTGCACTCCAGCTTTGGTGTTTTCTGCACGGTGTGCACCGCACCTGGGTCGAGAAGCTTGGCGCAGATATATCGGCATATTCAAATGAAGATGGCTCAGCAGCCAGCTGGTCCAGAAAGCTGGGACTGAGCTCCTCGAGCTCCCATGGGCTGCCAAGAAACGGCGATGCCATTTCATGCAAAAATTAGGACGCTGTCGATGCTTGTGGGGATCAACTGTTATTCAAGAGCTCAAGGAACTCAGCTGCATGATCGTCGACTGATCGAGAATTGACCCTCGTGTTTCCGCACGAGGGTCAACAGTTGTGTAGATCGACACTGGCAATGTCGATGATCGATGGTGTCGGACTGTCACAGCGAACACTGCAATTTGCGTGAACTCGAGATCCCTGTTCACGTAGACATACTCCAGAATACTTGCCTGGAAGAGCTAAAATTGGTGCATAGCGGATGACTCACCATGTGGTACCCTTCAGCCTGTCCCGTACAACTATTGCAGAACCAGCGCGCCGGTTGGTGCCTGTCGCGGTCTTTTTCATTTCAAGTCAAGTGTGCCTGAAACGAGCAATGATACATTTCCGATGCCTAGGGTGCCAATGAAGACCGCATCACACGCTAAAAGCCTTCGCGGCAGCAAGCACGCGCCGCAGAACTGCTGCGAGGGCGCATGCGCTGGATTATCACAGATTCGCAAGGTTTCTTAGAGTTAAATTAGTTCAAAACACTGAGTCTCACTGGTTTGTTCTTCATCGCTGACCACCCGATCAACGGCTGCCACAAGACTACTACGCCTTGCCGCCGCCCGGGCAGCCGCCACCGCCCGGGCAGCTGCCGCCGTCACGAAACCCATCGGCCATGCACTTGGGCAGCATCGCAAGCGCAGCGCCCAACGGCGGCAGCTTCTCAATCGGCGTCGCCGCCCCCTCCGCTATCAGTTCGGCGTAAGGCGGCTCGCCTGACTCCGCCGCCAGGATGCCCAGTATGCCGAGGATGTCCGGTTTGTTGGGATGCGCCTGTGAGACACCAGCACACCACACATCTCGATCACCGCCGCCGCACTCCCATGACAAACTTCGAGTGTTGACGTATGAAGATCGTCGGGAAGAACTTCAACTCAGTGGAAGTCCGTTCGTTTGATAGCGCGAGAGACAAGCGCAACAAAGCGAGATCGCACTATAAATCGCACTACAAATCGCACTATAAACCCTTCGGGAGCGCACCTGTAGGTGCAGGCTGGCGGCCTGAAAGGACGTCAGCACCTGCCGCCACACCGCCAGCGCAAACTGAAACAGCAGGCTGTGCTCCTGCGGCAGTGGGCAGAAACAATGGAGCCTCCGCATTGCACTTGAAAGTGCTGGGCTCGCAGCTGCGCTCATGTGGGAAGTTGCGGGGACGGCTGCACAGGATGGTGTTAAAGCAAGCCGCTTAGGAGCAGATGCACCGTCCGCAGCGTCCTGCCCTTCGCTCATGCTCTGCAGTTTGGAAGGCAAGGCTTTGGACTGACGGGGTCTGCTCTGCACTGCTGCGCAGGGAATTTAGGCCCCCACCTCGCGGAGCGCATCCCGCAGCTCCTGTCCGATGACCACGCCGGCCAGCCCATTGTCCCTTTCGCCGGTCGCCGACTCCTGGCGCACCGATGGGCACGACAGCTGTCAGAGCATGCAGCAATGTGATCATTAAATCTGCCATGTGTGGTCATGCACATGTTACAACAATGCGGCTGGCCGCGCGGGCGCTTTGACCCCCGGTCAACACAGGTGCCGTGTTTAGAATGCACGTCAGGCTTCCGGCCCGATGCTGGCGGCCATGCCCAAGAGCAGGCAACGCATTACGAATTGGAAATTTTCGAAAAGCGCACCTGCAGTGCCGTCATCAGCTGCTCGCGCCGCGCCACCAAGCTGCAGGCGAAAAAACCAGTCAGTATTGAGAAGAAGGCTTCAGAGTTGGCAACTAGCAGAACCGCAGTCGCGGTCTAGCTGCAGCAGTCTGTACTGCTTCCCAGACGGCCGCCAGGATCAGGCCCCTAAACCCTAAGGGCAGAGCGCATAGTCAAGGCAACTTGCCCCCTGCTGCACCAAGACAACCCTTGACAAGACAACCAAGCACGCCGACCAGCACCCACCCGCCCAGGCTCACCAGGCACAGCTTGCGCAGCGCGAGCAGCAGGTCCTATCAATTTTATGACTAAAAACATGTTGTTTTCTATAAATGAAACTTAATTCGCCGGGCAATGCGCCGGCCGCAGGCCCTCTTCAATCCGGTCCACAACAATTGCCAGGCTCCCTGTGTGGCAGCGCCCACCTGCCCAGGTTGAGCAGGTAGAGCTTGCGCAGCGCGAGCAGCGCGCGCCGCTGCGCCGGCCGCAGGGACAGCGCCCGCAGCATGTCGGCCAGGCGCTCGGCTCCGGCGGCGCCTCGGCCGGCGCGGTACATGTGCGCCGCCGACGCCGCATCCGGCCGGCTGAGCATCATGATCACCTGCAGCCGCCAGGCCTCGTGCAGCAGCTCCTCCTGCGGGTGCCCATGAAGCACACGTGTCAGCAGGTCAACAGAGAACGGTTTAAACGGTTTCGACCCCCTGGACGCTTTCAACCCCCTGGACGGTTTCCACCCCCTGCTTCAGCGTGAGCGGCCGCCCTGACACAGATGTGCAGAATTGGCGCACGCAGCAGGAAGACAGCTGCCGCTGCATGACTGGAGGCGTCACGGCCTGCACCGGCGGCCACTCGTGCCACCTGGTTGACATTCCTGCAACCTCCGAACTCGAGCGTTATCGCTTCGTGTGCTGATTTTGCAGTTGCAAGACCGTCGGACGCACCAGGCGCTGGTTGGCGGGCGAGGCGGCGTCCTCGCCGCCGCCGCACGCCAGCAGCTGCTCCGCAAAAGCGTTTATGTACTCCTGCAAGCGAACGCACTTACACCTTCAACACTGCTTCGCATTCGGTGTGTCAGGCACAATGCGCTCTGTGTGTGAGTGCTGGCGCTTCTGCGCAGCGTGGCCGACGCCTGCCGCGGAAGAGTGCATCCTGGTGTCACAGACTGAACCTAAACCCTAAATATGGTGCTGTGCCAAGTGGGAGAACACATGGAATCTATGCTGTTGCACGGAGTTTCCCAAAACAGCTTCCAGAGCTGGGTTGAGGTGCAGAACGCAAGCGCGGATCAGCTTTAGGGTTTATGGTTTAGGGTTTGATGCCCACCTGCCACAGGGGGGACCATGCCTCGCTCGCCATTTGCTCCACCTGCAGCAGAGCGGGAGCAGCTTTTGAATCCAATACTCTTTGCAATTCCACACAAGTAAACTCAGTCGCATCACGGACAGCACGCCACGCGGCACGCCTCCTTGCAGCGGCAGGTTGCCGCCCCACAGACATTTCAGAGGCAATACAACAGGCGGCTGCTGCGTCGAGGACCGCTGAACTCCACGACACCTCGCTGCCGGGCGCCACCCTGCAACAGACGTCCTGGGACGTATTTTGCGGCGATCGGGGCCGCAAATGGCTCAGCAGCGCAGAGCATAAAAGAATTATCGGTCCACATCCCAGACAGCCCGCACCTGCTGCCGGGACAGGGTCGTGGGCGCGCCAGGTCTCACGGTGACTTTCACCACAGGGCCGACGCCCGTCATGTCCTCCAGCAGCAGCCGCGTCGGCGCGTCCAGCCACCAGGCCGTGGGCGACTCCTGCACCACCGTCGCGCCGCCGCTGGCCGCCTGTCGCAATGCCAACGTCAGAAGTCAGACCAGCCGGCGCACGTCTGCTCGGCTGAAACAAGACACTCAGGCCGCAAGAGGCTCCTGTACCATCGCCGCGCCGCCGCTGACCGCCTGCAATACCAGGTGGGCTCAGCCTGAGGCGCGTTTTCGTCCCGAAACCCTTTGCGTTACAAAGTAAAGGAGCGAAATTGATTCGTCGCACTCCCGCGGTGAAGCCTTTTCCCGGGTCTGCCCGCTCAGCCCATTCGCAGCTGGAGACACGGGCCGAAAGTCGGGCAGGCGGGATTTTGCAAAGTCCAACACAGGCCAGAAGTGTCACACCCTAAACCCTACCTGCGCCGTGCCCATGGCCACCAGCTTCTCCAGCAGCGAGTTGCGCAGCGTGAGGCTCTCCTGCGCCAGGCAGCCCAGACGAGGGTTCATCCCTGAAGACATAGCTGGCAAGAAATGGCTGTGCGGATGCTGCATGCGTGCAGCACTCATAGTGCTAGCGGTAAATTCGCCAAGGCGGCCGGGCGGTCAACGCGTGATGTCCACAGCACACCGCTAAAGGTGAACACTCGAGCGAAGAACATGCACGGTCAGGGCAGGCTTCTGTCTAGCAGGCAAGCCTTTAACGAAGGATGCAGAAGCCACCTTCTGCATGTGCACCACGCGCAGCTGCTCCGTCAATTCTGCCACCTTCTGGTCTGACTCCGCCAGTCGCGTCTGCAGCAGGACAGCGAGTGAGGTTGCAAGGCGCGCGATTCGCAGACAAGATCACGCTTGTCAGGCTCAGGTGCAGATGCCGAATGCTAGCATTTCGCAGGCAGTGCGGCAGTGGAAGCAGACGCACCTTCTGCTTCTGCCGGTACCGCCGCTGGGCAGACCTGCAAATTACGGAACGTCGGCAGAAGTTTCTCACTGTTGGGACCTCTTGGTCTAGCAGCACAGCGGCAAGCGCAACTGCAGGGAGTCTAGTCCACATCCAGCCGCAGTGCCTGTGATGCACGAGCCACTCGCCAAGCCGCCCACCTGTTGTGCTGCTTTGCCCGGCTCGCAGTCGCCATGACCTTGGCAACTTCCTCCTCTGTGTGCCTCCCGCGGGCGGACTGCGCCACCTGCAGCCAGAAATCACTTGTCACCTGCTCTGAGTCCTCTGTGCAGACGTGTGAGAGAGCAGCTTTGGGAATCCTCGGAGGCTAGGGTCCGACTTCGCAGAACCAGACTGCACCCAGACTTCACCGCGACTTCAGCATGTGACGATTGTCCAGGGTCTGTGCATTTTGACTCTGTTTCGGCGCTGCATCTCGCTATAGAGATCGACCGCTTCAGGTGCCGGCCACCTGGAGGGCGTCGTCCTGGCTGGACGTCGAGGCACGGGCGCCACTGCTGGTGCGATCCAGATCTGGAACTGCGGCTGCAGTTGCATGCCCCGGCGGCTGCCGGTACTCGGTGTAATGGCTGCCCTCGTCCGACGGCAGCTGCTGCTGCTGCTGCTGCTGCTGCTGCTGCTGCTGCTGCTGCTGTGCGAACGCGGGGCCTGCCCAAGATGCCGCGGCATTGTCATGTGTTGCTGCCGGATGGCCGCCAAAGGCTGCATAGTGGCCGCCAGGCAGCGGCGGAGCGGTCACGCCGGCATACGGCAGCTGCAGCAGCGCCGCCGGTGCAGGCATGCCATACATGCCGCCGAGATTGCTGGCCTGCAATTTTGACAACGCAGCATCTACACTGCAGCAAGCTCCTCGCCGCAGCTCGCAGTGCCATCACGGCTAGCATCAACGCACGCACTGGTGCCCTTGACATGCCTCATATAATGAGTTGCGTGCATGACGCAACAGCCGTGCATCGAGCCTGCGATAGGCTTACAGCCGCGTGCATGGAGTGTCGCGCCAACTCATGCACGGCGCCAACTGCGGCAACACGTTTGCAGTGGCCACTGCAGCACCCACCTCACTGCTCTCAGGCTTGACGCCCTGCGCGACCTGACTGTTGGGCTGCGGGCCGAAGAGCGGGTCGCCAGCCGTCAGGTTTGCCAACATGCCTGGCGACAGTGGCTCCTGCAGCAGCGTGTCCAAATCGAGGCCTTGGACGTCCAGAAACGCCCAGTCGTCCGGCTGCGACTGCTGCCTCGGCATGGCCGAGCCGTCGAGGCTGGCCGGAGCTTCCGCCATCAGCATGCGCGCTCCGGAACTCCGTCCCAGTGTGGCGCAGCTTACGTTCTCGCCATTCCACGCCAAGGCAAACCCACCAGCCGTGTCCTAAGCAGATGCGGATCAAGCAAGCCGGTTTCTAGGAAGCCTGACGGTACTGATCGCTCATGTGCGATTCGAGCGCGAATCTCTGTGATCGAAGTGGTGAGTAGGGTGTGCTGATGTGACGTCATCTGTGACGTCATCAACCACAAGGGGTCAACGTGGCGCACTAAAGTTTGCTGCTTCCGACATGCAGCCAAAATTGCCAAATGAAAGGAAGACCAAGAGCGGAAATCGGAATTGTTCCAAGTTCGCTGAGCAGGGACCCTCAAACCATCGTCTATGGGTTGTCATCACCCAACGGGTGGTCACTGCTAATTGCCGCCGCATTGTGCAGCCTATCTGAACCCTGTTCGGAAGGACGCAATAAACCACTGGCCTGCTTCCAGCTTGATTGTGATTCGGAGTCGCTGTCGATTCTCGACACTGAGCCGCAGCAGAAGGTAAAGAACACTAATCCCGCTTCACAGCCTCGCGTTCCCACCACAGTCCGCACACTGCCCGCCACTGAAGCCGCCGGCAGCCAGCGCTGTCGGTTACCTTGCATCGACCTGTCACTGCGGCTTTCCTCTGCAGAGGGCCACATCAGCCGGTGATTTCGGGCACGGCGCGCAGTTCGGCGGAAACAGCGATGGAGCCGGCGCGGTCGAACTCCACGTGCTTGATGCCGAAGTCGGCGAGGCTGGCCGGCAGCAGGTTGACCGCCGCGTCCAGCGGCAGCAGCGCTGTGCCGTCGCCTGTGCGCAGGTGTGCAAAGGGTCGTACGTCTGGCAGGACGCCGGAAGGGAACATCCGGCAGCAGCAGCATGCAGAGGCAGCAGGCTTGCACCGGCATGTTCAGAGGCTGACCAGTCGGGCGTTGCCCTAGCTAGAGGCTAAAGGACTGGGCATTTCAGGTCAGGCACCACCTTACCATTTGTGGCGCCTTGCCGCAGCAGCTCCGAGTAAGACGGTTCCCCCTCCTGCGGCATCGACAAGGCGATTGAGTACAGCTTGTGCAGCGCAGCACGTCCTGGCAGCAGTCACTCTTTATGGTGTCTTGACAAAACAGCCAAGCAGGACAAACCCCAAGACACCCAGCAGAATTGGACACCTGCTCCGCCAGGCAGTTGATGAGAGCTAGGATGTCAGGAGCGCGCGGGAACGACTGCGGCAGGAACCAGAGAACGGGTCAATCCCGTCAGAGAGCTGTGCAGCCGCATGCGTTGAACGGTGGCAAAGGGTCGGTTTCTGGCGAAATGTGCCAGGCAGCAGCGCACCTGAATGTGCAGATTTGCCGCCTGGAATGGCGTGAGACACCTGCAGCGCAAATACGCCAGCACAGATCGAATTTGCATGTTCAGACGAGGTCAGATTGTGGCCGTGAAATGCCAGCAGTAGACCCTAAGCTGCCAAGAATCTTACTGGAACATGAAATGTGTGAGGGCTATGTGCCAGGGTATCAGGAGAGGGGGCGCCCGCACCGGCGCCAGACTTGCAGCATGAATTGGACCAGGAAGGAGTGCTCGTCGCGCAGCGTCTCCCGCAGCTTGTCCATGGTGGCCACACTCTGCAGGTACTCGGTGCCCACCGCCGCATGCCGCTCCCCACCCGGCAGCGACGCCTGCGCAAAGTGCGCAAGTTGCTTATTCGGCGCGAGGCCGCTTCGAACAGAACTGCACACAGATGACAGGCAGGCCACTTTGCACAGAGCTGACGACAGTGGCCAGACCTCGTTCGAGTCTTGGCGAGCACGGGCGGAGCAGAGCGCAAAGAAGCGGGGCATCGTGCCAGGGTGGCACTGTGAAAGGAAAATCCGAGGTGCAACACCTGCAGAGCGCCGGAGAGGCGGCGACGGCGGGATACCAGCACCCCGAGGTTAGTCAGGTACCTGCAGCGGCAGACAGGGCTCTCTCGGCATGCAGCGAAGACCATGCCGCTGCATGAGATCCGGGTCGGCGCGGATGCCAGCCACCAAGCACACGGAAGCTCGCAAAGGACCCCTGGCTGGCTATCGACAGCAGGGCGTCCACAATACAACCTGAAGCAGTTTTGGGGTTGCGAGGCCTGCTCCAGGTGGAACGCACATGCGGCGCAGACAGATGAGAACGCGGCGCTGGTCCGGCGTCAGGTTGACAGCCTGCAGCAGCGCCTTCCACGGCGGCGAATCCGCCGCGGGGCCGACGGCGTCGGCGGACGAGGCGCCGGCGCCGCCCGGCTGCTGCAGGTGCTTCAAGTGGAAGGAGTGGATGCGGTCCGGGTATGTCAGCGCGATGCACGCCTGCGGTGGACGGACCAACGTGTCACATGCCTTGGGATCACAGCGGACATCGGCAAGATTGGCTGGGGGTTTCAGCAGGCAGGATCGGGATGCACTCTCAAGCGAGTTGCACTCTCAAGCGTCTTTGCGGGTTGAATATGATTCAGGGACGGTCTGGCGAGCTCGTTGCCGTGAGCACACGCATAGCAGGTACAGGTACAGGTACAGGTACAGGTACAGGTACAGGCGCACCTTGATCTGCCCTGCCTCGAACACCAGCCGTGCCTGCGAGCAAGGCAGCCGCTGTGAAGGCGACGGAAGGCAGAAACGCTACTTCATGGTCCAATCGCACTCACGCAGCAGGTGCAGCACCAGCATCGCATGGCCAACTGGGAACACGATCACAGCAGGTCGAAAACCCTAAAGCGCAAAACCACCGCACCAGGCGCTTGCCGGCGGGCGACTCTGCTTCGCCATTGGCCTTCACCAGGCAGTCAGCATATGCGTTGATGTACTCCTGCACATCAGGTGTGTCGCACCAATTAGATGGATGCCGTAGTTGCCGCATATGCTGCTGTGCAAGGTGCAGCCGCACAGCTCCTATAAAAGCTGCCGCACAAATTACACCGGCACATGCGGGCGAGCAGCATGCATGGCAGTATGAAGCATAACACGGTATGTTTATGGAGGCACATCCATAGGCGCTCACCTTCCAGAGGGCCGTGAACTCCTCCATGGGAAGGTGCGCGACCTGCTCGCGCGTGAGGCGCACAAGCGTGCCTGGCCGAACGGTGAAGGTGAGCTCGCCGGTCAGACTGAGCGTCTCCTCCACAAGGCGCCGCGTGTGCGCGTCCAGCCACCAGGCGCTGCCCTCGCCCTCCACCAGCGACGCATTTCCCGTCGCCGCCTGCGCCAGAGACATCAACTACTGAACTGCACGTCCAGCTCCTGTGAGTATCCCTGCTAGTAGCGTTGAGTATGCGCGTCCAGGCTCTGGCTCTGTTGTTGACAAAGTGTGACCCACACCACACAAGATGAGCGGTCCTAGGGTTTAGGGTTTCGGGTTTGGGGTTCAAACAAGAAAGGAAGGCGAAGCCCGGCAGTAAGAATGAGCGGCAACAGCTTTCAGCTGCACATGACCCACAGACACCGGATGCGAAAGTGTCACCTGCGCCTGCTGCATGGCCAGAAAGCGCTCCAGCAGTGCGTTGCGCGACGCCAGCGACTCCTGCGGGCAGCAGAATCGGCTACAGCGCAAGACGCAGGGGGCAATAGGCTTGTCAGCGAGGCTATCGCGGCGTGCTCGTCATGCAGCAGGCACCACAGTTTCCGCTCAAGAGGTGCCCAGGCCAGGGTTTTCCTGCCGCTGCTGGATTTTGCACTTCACGCATCGACAGCGCAGCCCACCTTCTCCATTTGGAGCTGCTTCAGCCGCGCTGCGAGTTCCGCGACGCGCTCCTCGCTGTCGTGCAGCTTCGACTGAGCAGCAGCAACACCAGCACAGCGGCTTCAGCCAACTAGTGGACTGACAGAGGTGAGACACAAGCTTCAAGGCTTTCGCGTTGCGGTTGTTTGCTGTGCCAGCCAGAAGAGGGATCCGCCTGCCCAAGCACAAAGCGTACTGCATTTGGCCATGTGTGTTGACCATGCAGGAGGCCCTCAAGACTGGACGTGAAAATCAAAACCACACCTTCTGTCGTTCCCGGTACCGTTTCTGGGCAGTCCTGTTCTTCTCCTTGGACTTGTTCAGCTGCTTGAATATCTTGTCGACCTCGTGTCCACCAGTACCCCGATCCTGCAGCGGCCGCAACGAAGAGCGCTCAAGTGATTCCGCAAGCTACCTCGGCAACCAGACGGCGCAAGTGCGTTGGACAGCACACTTGCTGGGGGCTTGCCGCTTCTGAACTGGAAAGCGTCAAGACGGCAAGGCGCGTCAGCATCTGCTAGGTGCCAAACGTATCTGCTGTACATTAACCCTAGCATAGGTGCGCGTGAGACAACGCCGTGGAGGTGCTCTTCACCGCAGAGGCGAAGTCTGCGTCTCCCCCGCCGGCGGCGCCGCCGTCGCTGCCGCCGGAAGAGGCCTGGGAGGCGCCGCACATCGGAGTGCGGGGCGTAATGCCGCAGCCGCCCTGCTGCGCGCCCGGCAGCCCGCCGGAGCTGCCGAAGCTGTCGCTGCTGCGGTGCAGCGAGCTGATGCGGGTGGACAGCAGCGTGGGCGGCACACCAGGCTCGGGGATGGGCGGGAAGATGCTCGAGTGCACCACGGCCGCCGGCGCGGCGCCGCGGCCGTCACTTGGAAGCGGCACCTGCACGGCCCCGCCGCCGCCGTTGAGCTGCAGGAATGGCAGGGTGGCTTTAGGCCTGCGCGCGCCTCTCGAGATGCTTGATGGTCGGTCATGTAAGGATTTGCGCCAGCTGGCGGCGGCGCATAACATGCGGTGATATTGAGCCGAGATACAGTTCCGATCAGTGCCATGTTTGAGGGTGACCTTCATGAAATCTGCGAGCTTGATGAACCATCAAGCAACCCGAAGAAGCGGTCGTTAGGCAGTGTGCTGGACTGAGGCATGGCGCGCTGGAATGAGGCATGGCGTGACGCGGCCACGTAACTTGGGTTTGCCGGCTGTACATGGGTGAAGGGCAATGCAATGCGCGGGGAATACATTACGAGAGCTCACCTGCGTGTAGTCCAAGAGGCCGTCGCCTACAGGTGGATGGGGAGAGGCCGGGAACGCTGGCTGAGGCAGGCCAGCAAACAAGTCCCCATTCAGGGACAGGGACTCCTGGCTTTGCAGCAGCTCGCGCGCAAAGCCGTCGAGGAACTGCTGCGGGCCGTCTCCGAAGGTTCCAAACCCAGCCGACGCGGGTCCCGAGTCGAAAGGGCTGCTCGACAGATACATGGTTTGCTCTGGCATCGCTGCCGGCCGTGTGCCACGCTTATGCAGGAACTGACTTCAGGTGCCACCTTAGTCATGTGCTAGAGGCCTTGTGCAGCGATCGCGCTCGCTGCCTGTCCTCCGAGGCCGGTTGCACATAGAATAAGTGCAGCTTCAAAGCAACCAGCAGCGGCTGCCGGTAGACAGTCCGAGAGCGGTCCGGGACGCGATGTATGCCTTAGCGCGCTGAGAATGCCTCAGGAGCGGGCTGTTTGCAGTGTCGAGGAGCAGCAAGCAATACATCGCAGTGCACAATCAGTGTGCAACAAGAGTACAAACCATGACGTCAGTTGGCGGGAGATATTCTCTCTTGGCCAGCTGTGAGGTGAAGAGGCTCCAGGGCAGACCGGCGACACACCAGGGCATGTTCAAACCGCAACAGGCTGTGGCGTGCAGTTGGCGCGTTTGATGCTACTCCGCCTCCGCCGCCAGTGCCGCCAATGGTGCAGCGCATGCGGCTTGCTGATGTACCTCCCAGGTAGGAGCAAGAGCCGCTTGAGGATCAGACTTCTCAAACTGATATGCAACCGAGAGACTGCTAACTGCAGATGGGGTGGCCGGGCTCATGACACACAGGTACCCCCGCCGACCCCCACCGTGCGGCAGTGCCGATAAAACAAGCGCCACCTCATTTTGAGCTTGATCACGATATCGCCATTCCGTCCATTTCCATACGGTGGTTTGACCCTCCCTGTCTTGCATATTCACTGACCATCAGGCGCAAGCCTGTGCCGCCAGCCTGCAGCACAGCGCGCATTGCTGTGCGAATTCCTGCAGCCGCCGGCTATTGCGCATGCCGAAAACCCAAAACAGCGACCGCTGCACTGCTGGGTGATTCCATGCGTCTGCAGGCTATTGCGCCTGCCCACACCCGGAACGACAGCAGCTGCTGCAGTGTCCCTGGTCACAGCACCCTGAGCCGCTGCCGATGCAGTCCAGGCTCCTCGTCCTGTGCTTTATGCGCTACGCAGCAAAACAATAACGAGTTGACGCAGCGCTAGTCGCCAAGCAGGAACTGCAGCATCTGACACAAGCATCGTGTGCCTTACGAGTGTGCAGACTGCGTTTTTGGCGGACATATGTAGGCGACTTTCAGGATTGAGAGGACACCATGTCAACTCCCCTAGCATGGCCATTGGCGCTGGACTGGACCAATGCTTACATGCCACGCTGCAAACGTCACTGCATGCCAGAACAGCAGCTGGAGGCAGACACAAGCCCACCTCACGAGGTCGGCAGCAGGGTGGGCAGACTTTGGGCGGGCGGCCGTTGCCGCGGAGTAGCCCAGGTTGAGCTGCGTGCCGACGCGGGCGTCGGGGCTGGGGCCGTCGCCGCGCGGCAGCACCTCGCACTGCGCGACGTGCTGCAGGCAGAAAGCACAAAAACTTCAAGGGAAACGCAGGTTGCAGCGTCAGGGCCGGGGCCGTCGCCGCGTGGCAACACCTCGCACTGCTGCAGACGGGACGTAACCCGGAAGCGGCGTCAGCGTGCTCTGCGGTTTGTGGGGTGGTTGTGCAGGGTGACGAAGCCTGTGAAAGTGTTACAACTCGACGGCAAAAGCAGAGCGCAGCACAGACTCTGGCAGGGCGCCAACAGATGAGCGTTCCTCTGGCTACCCTGCCGAAGATTCAACAGACGTCCCAGTGGAAATGCATCGCAAAGGATATTCAGAAAGTCAAAGGGGCTGCCACCATGAGCAGGTGGTCCGCCAGCACGAGCGCAACCATCGCTTCCCAAATGGGCACGATGCGCGGCATGCAAGCTTTCAAACCCTAAGTTAGACATCCTGAGCCCTTGCGCACCAGGAGCAGGTGGTCCGCCGTCACGAGAGCGATGACGGCCTCCACCGTGAGCACCGAGTACAAAACGCAAGTTTTCAAGCTCTCTTTCACGCCCGTAATTTGGGCAATAGTCAAATTTTTATGCGCGCACCATGAGCAGGTGGTCCGCCATCACAAGCGCAACCATGGCCTCCACCATGGGCACAGCGCGAGGCACAACGCAGGGGTCGTGCCGGCCCTTGGCACGAAGCGAGGTGTCTGTACCCTCCCGCGTCACCTGTTGGATCGATCAAGATTGGCTGGAAAGCAGTGAACACAGGAGCAACGGCAGTCACGCCGCCTGCTCGATCCATTTTGAGTACAGGAGATGTGCCAATTGTACGGGTGTCGCAGGCGAGGAGGGGCAGTGCGCGTCACCGTGTGCTGCTCCCGCGCAATCGTGCTCGTCGGCTTGAAGGCGATGCGCAGCACGATGTTCTCGCCGTTGGAAATGCCACCTGCGGGGGCGGGGGCGCTCAGTTACTCGTGAGCGACGCATGCATCTGCCACCGCATTCCAGGTTGCTCAGCCCCGGTGACTCTCCCTTGCTCTGAGTTTCGTATCAGGAAGCAGCTCCCGCCATGCGCCTCCTAAACACTATAAATCGGAAACCCTAACCCCTAAACCCTTAATCTGACCCGGCGCCTGCGGACGGCAAAGCTTCAATGATGCATGCTCATGCAGCCCTCAGTGCATCAAGGACCAAGAAGGTACGCACCCTGGACGCCGCCAGAGCGGTTGGTGCGGGTGCGCACTCGGCCGGCCCGCATCTCGAACTCGTCGTTGTGCTCGCTGCCCGTCATCGCGGCGCCCGAGAAACCGCTGCCGATCTCAAAGCCCTGCAGTACGGAGTGTTGCAGCGGCCTCACACGACTAGGTTTCTTCTCAAATACACAGGCAGGATGCATACTGGCGTGCAGCCGCCGGGCCAGCTGCCGCCACCTCCTGATCCAGGAGGTGGATCCAGCTCGATAGACAGTGATGCTTCGCGGCGAGCCCCACTGCACGTTTGGTGGCACACGGGCCCATGAGCGTTCTCGCAAGGTCTGCCTTCGACACGCTCCGGCTCAAGCGGCTTTGTACTTCTCATTGTATTGTCAGACAAGGCCACTGAGTTGTGTGGTGATTACCTTGGTGGCGGGCAGGCTCATCATCGCTTTCGCGAGGTCCGCCTCCAGCTTGTCGAAGACTGGGGCGCCCAGCCCCACCGGCCCGCCGCGCACGATGCACGTCACCTCCCCCCCGCACGAGTTGCCACTGGTGCGCACCTTGTCGATGGCTGCGCGGCAGCATGATGGGTCCGTCGACATACTTTGTCAGCAGGACAGGCCGTAAACAGCTGTGGACTTGGCACATGCTGCAAGCAGACAAACCAGCAGGTAGGCTTCTGGCATCTCACAGGGCTGATGTACACAAAGTGCCATATGTAACGCTGCGCCTCCATTTTTACAGCTCAGTGGGGCAGCAGTGCTGCGCTCACCGTCATACATGCGCTGGGCTGCGTCTGCGTCTGGACACCTCACTGCATTCGACTCCACCTGCATGCGTCACAAAGCCAGCCTCTCGATGAACCCCGGCTGCATTCAATGCCAGGTGTACCTCGGTTTGTGCATACCGCACACTGCGGCGACAAGTGTCAGCCTGTCCTCAACAGCGCCAATCTTCTGGACAATCCAAATTGCATTAGATAACGCTCACGTTCTGCATGCCCCCATGCAAAAAGGCATACTAGATGCGCACCTGCTCCAGGGTGAAGCTGTCATGGTCCACGTTGCTGCCAATGTCCAACACTTGGTTCACGTACGCTAGGATCTGTGTGCAATACCAAAGTAATAGCTCAATCGCGCTTCACATACGGCGGCAGAGGTGTGCAATAATCCGCTGCATGTATTGCGCAGCATGTCGAGGAGCATATCTTGAGAGGCTGCAACCTGAAACAACGACTTGCCCTCCTGTGCCTACCTCGATCCCGGGGCACAGCTCGCCGAGCAGCTTCTTTGCGACGGCGCCGGCGGCGACTCGGCCGATGGTCTCGCGTGCGCTGGAGCGGCCGCCGCCCGCGACCGCCCGGATGCCGTACTTGAAATCGTACGTCGCGTCCGCATGGCTGGGCCGGTACGCCACCTCCATCTGCGTCGCGCAGTGGAAAGCTTTGTCTACTTCCGGTGTGTACTGTTCCAGTAGTAGTGCGGACTGGGTGGCCCGGCAGCGGCAGCCGCACTTGCCTCCTGATCTGGCAATTGCTTTGCGGATTGCTATGATGCGCCAGCCAAGCCGCTCAAGCTGCAAACCCTAAGCTGCATCAGAGTGGTGTGTGTCACCGCACGACACGCCATTCTCCCGGCAGTACAGCATCAGACATCTGACCGCCATCTGCTGATATGGTTCTCGATATTGCATAAACACGGGACCTGTGAATAGTCGCCCGAGCGCTGATCCTTGTTGGGGACGCGAATCATGAGCGGACTGCCCAGCGTGCGGCCGATGTCAAAATCGTAGCCCGCCTCAATTGCGCACGTGTCTGCGGCCAGCAGTGAGGATTTTGGTGCTCTGATTGCGCACCAGCTCCTGCGCTTCACTGCCTGCTTCTGCTTGCAGTCTGTCTCAGCGCTCAAGGATGCGCCCTTGACTTTCCACGCTCAGGCAGTGTAGGGCTGCGGCGGCCCATCATCAGCCACGACTCGTCCTCATGCGGGGCATGGCTTGCTGCGGCAGCGGTGCGTGAGCGCGAAAGTCGCTCCCATCAGCATGCACCATGCCGAACTTGCAGATGCTGCACACTCCGTGGTGCACACTCCGCGCAAGCGGAGCTGGCGCCGTGGCGCACCCGTCTCCGATCGCGGCGTGGTGATGCGGCTCTGGCCCGGCCGCCGCCGGTCCAGCTCCGCCTGGATCTCTTCCGTGCTGATGGCCATGTTGGAGGGGCAGCCGTCGATAACGCAGCCAACGCTCTTCCCGTGGCTCTCGCCCCAGGTGGTAACGCGGAACAGCGTGCCAAAGGTGCTGCCGGTCGCGCGCGTGACATGCCTGCAAGGCAGTGCATGCTGACCACTCAACACTGCCCCGTGCCAGCAGGTAACTATGTATGGGCACAGCACAGGCGGTGGCGGCGGTGCTTCATGCCTGCTGGTGCCGCTGCCGTCATGTATCGCTGCGAAGTAAGCGTTTGCAAAAATCCAACATCATTCGCATGAGACTTGCCTGGTGCTGCTACGGGTAGGGCGCAGAGCTGGTCTGGCTGCGATTGGCACCGACGGCCGGTGTAGGTTCAGAGCCGGCATGGCAGCTACTGGTACCGAGGATCAGCTCCTTCTAGTATTGTGCAGGTACAGAAGCGCAATGAAATGCGCTGCGCAACTGCCTGAGCACAGAGTCCACGTTCACAACCTGTGTGCCAGTGTCGGAAAGCTCTGGATCTTGCGTGCGCGCCTCAGTGAGCTGCTAGCTCTTGCAACGATGCTTAATCACCTCGACGCAATCACGATTGATGCTGCAGCACAATTTTGGTGTTGCATATTGCACTGATCGACGCCCTCGTGATCTTACCGTATGAGCAGGGTTTCTGGGTCCTATGGGCCGTATGAGCCGTAATGAGCCGGGTTTTGGTGAGGAAGGACGAGAGTCCAGTTGTCACGTGGGTCTGCGGACAGCGCTGACAGTCAACGCCAGCACGCGCTCGCCTGTGGGAAGCCTTCGCGCCTGCGCAGCGCTCCAGCGTGCCGTCTGGTTCTTCGCATGGCTTCGAGACTGTTGCTAAATGAGCGCCGATCCAGCTGCGGCTGAGGACGACGTGATTCCGTCCGGCTCTGTACCACATACCGTCAAAGCAGCTCTCAGAGCAATTCCTGCCCGTGCGAAGGGCAAGTCGGACAAGTGGCATCCGGAAACGATTGATCTTGCACTATCTGGCACCTGCTCGATCGTCGGTGTTTCGCGGCAAGGCTTCAACAGTGACCTCGAGATAGTGCCCGAGGATGTTTGGGGCCAGCACTATCGCATCTTCGTATGCAAGCCGGACGCATTGTACCCCGAGCTTCGCAAGAATATCCCTTGCCCGCACTGCCGAAGCAGCGACGCAGTGGGGCACGGCGGGTGGCAGTACAGGCATGTTTACGACGTCGATGCCTCTGCGATTCTGGCGCTCTGGCAGTACCGCTGCGGCGGCTGTCCAGGTGAGTGCCATATAATCATCCATCAAACAATTATCTGTGATGTGTTAGTGCCCCTCAAGCCCGAGACTGCTGTATAGATGCATGCATGCATGCTGGCTGCAGGTTCGCCGGAGGAGCGGCAGCGCCTCCAGCACGCTGAACAGCTCACGGCTGCGCATCGCGCCAGCTTGCCAAACAGGACGTTCCGGGCGATCGATGACCGGGTCCAAGCCAGCCTCCCGCTGTACGCCCGGACGACCGATTTCAAGCTGACGCACAAGGGCGCCATCACCATGCGGCTGTTCGATCAGTTGACGTGCGCGCTTGAGTTGGGCATGTCCGGCAGCCAATTTGAACGCTCAGTACAGGCGGCATACCGGCAGACCTATCAGCAGGTGCAGCTGAGGTATTGGGCGCTGTGCGGCGACCTGAATCGCCGCAAGCGGGCGGAGCTGGCCGCCGATGGCAGTCGGCACGGGCTGCTGCAAGGCTTCCTGCAGCCGGCAGCACAGCAGCAGCGACAGATCGGCAGCGGCATCACGGCAGGTGCACGCGCGACAGCGGTGGCGGCGACGGCGGCTGCTGCCGGTGGTGCGCCGTCGGCGTCAGCGGTGTCGGCAAGCGCGACGGGTGCTGGCGCCGCGTCGCCGCAGGGTCCGGCGGCGGTGCCTCAGACCGGCTGGCATGAATCGGCGGCGCAGGAGCGCTCCAGCGTCACCGGCGCAGTCAGCGAGTCGGCAGAGGTGGGTGGTCTGTCGCACGTTTCAACTCAGCACCTCACGTGCTAATTTCTCTGCCAGAGCATTGGCAGCTGTTACCCAGTTACTCCAACCAGCTGAGGTGTGTAAGAGTCCGCAACAACTAACCCTGCTGGACTTTACATCACAGCAATCAGCACACATCTCGTCTTTGCATGGCGGACGCTTTGTATTGGCATGCTGCCCCTTGCGCCATGATGTTTTTGGACTCCATGCCACCTTGACACGCTTGCGACATCCTGCAGGATCAAGGTGCAGCGGGAGGCGCTGACGGCGGCGCGCCGCCTGCCATTCCGTCCGTCTCAGCTCTGGCGGACGCCGCGGCAATGCGCGAATGGCGGCCGGCCAGCGCTGCACTCGCGGAGCTGGCGGGCAGCTGGGCAGCCTCGCAAGTGGAGGCCTTCCTGGCGGAGTTGTCAGCTGGTGACCAGCGCGGCGAGCCGGCAGATCCGCATGAGGCGTACCATGCACTAGAGGCACAGGCCAGCAGCTGGCCGCTGGACCAGATGCTGGCACGGCGAACGGCCATGCTGGATGCGAGTGCCGCTGCCAAGGCCGCATACGCTGCTGCGTCAGCCGCGCGCGATGAGCTGCAGTTCCATCTAGACGCCCGCCAAGACGCACCGCCAGTCGCGCCCGGCAGCAACCAGCGGTCGCGCCAGCAGCAGGCGGACTATCGGCAGCAGCTCAGCGCGGCCATCAGGCGGCAATCAGACGAAGCCGCCGAGCTGTGGCAGCAGTGGAACCAGCTGATGTGGCTGACGGAGGCGCTCTCAGATACAGCCAAATCCAGAGTGGCTGCTGCCAATGCCGCAAGAACCGGAGCCGCTGCGGTAGCGCCACCAGGTTGGTGCCGCCCAGGCGACTTCCTGGCAACAACAGCAGCTGAGCAGCCGCTGCTCCCTGGCGGCGGCGCCCCCGCGCAGACGGCCGCAGCGCAGGGCAATGTAGCGGGGCCGACCAGGCGCTCTACTCGGCGGGGAAGCAGCAACAGCACCGAAGCAGTGACTTCGGAACCGGTGCCGGCAGCGAGCGCCCAAGCAGGCGTCCCCGCTACTGGCGCTGCAGCTTCAAACACCCGGGCGGCAGCCCGGGCGGCAGCAGGCGGCGCTGCAGCCGTTGGCGTCGCCGCCACAACTGGCCGCGCACAGGCGGCAGGCTCTGCAGCTGGCACGACGCCAGCCCGCCAGCCCTGGTCGGCCGCCTGGCACCCGCAGCCCTTTCCAGCATTTTGCGTCCCCAACACGCCATGGCGTGCGACGCCAACGGCCAGCTACTTTGCCATAATGTACGCGGCAGCAATGGAGATGCCCGTCGGCTGGACAACGCGCGACCTCAACGCCCTTGGCGCCAATGTGAAGGTTGGTGCCATAGTCAGTGACGCACACGCCGCAGGCCGCGTTTGGGCGCCAGATGAAAGAGTGTATTTAAACGTGTGCAGCATGTCAAAGACTACCAGAATCAGCTAGCCGAAAGCTTCCAGCTCCAAGATGATGAGAGCAACTCTCGAGCCTCACTTATTTTGAGTCATGTACAGGCGACTTCATCCGTGGCGCAGTCCCTTGCTGCGCCGCAGCCCTCACTGCCGGCGCAGCCACAGCAGGCGGCATTCACGCAGCCGTTCATCATGCCACCACCCTGGCAGCAAGCGAGCAACAACAGCAGCGGTCGGGAGCAACCGCAGCCGCCGCCGTGGGCGTTCCCGCAGCCGCCGCCGCAGTGGGCGCAGCAGCAGCAGCAGCAGCAGTGGGCGCTCCCGCAGCCGCCGCCGCAGTGGGCGCCGCAGTGGGCGCAGCAGCAGCAGCAGCAGCAGCAGCAGCAGCAGCAGCAGCAGCAGCAGCAGCAGCAGCAGCAGCAGCAGCAGCAGCAGCAGCAGCAGCATGCGTGGGTGCAGCAGCCGCCGCAGCTAGCACCAGGAGTGGAATGGTCTGCGGCGACGCCGCCGCTGACGTTGCGGTCGGCGGCGGCGATGCCGACGGCGGCAACCGCTTCTGCGGCATGGCAAATGGCGGCGCCGCTGCCGCTGAGTCCTACCGGGCCTGGACAGCCTGCCACAGCGTCGCAGCTCGGCCTGGCAGCACCAGCCTGGGTGGCAGCGCCGCCGCCGCAGACAACTCAGACAGATGCGGCTGCCCTCGCCGGCGGCATCAGCGCAGCTGCACTGAACCGCGCGGCAGCTAAGGCCAACCTGGAAAAAAAGCGCAAGCTGAAGATGACGCCGTCGGAACCGAGACCAGCAGCAGCCGCAGCAGCCACGGCCCGCATCGTTCGGCGAAAGACCGCCGCCACCACACGGCGAGGTGGTGCGGGCACACCCAAGCGGTGCAGCAACTGCGGCGGCCACCTCAAGGGCAATCATGCTAAGAAGGCATACAGCGCGCTTCAGCCGCGAGTGTGCCGGTATCGAGGGAATCAGTTTGCAGCAACAGGCGAGGTGGTGGGCGATCCTTGACTGCACATCCAACAGCGTTGACATTGTACCTTGCCTCACGCATTTGACCGTCGTTGGTGGAAATCAGCAGAACTTCAGCAATATCTGCCATCACACGTGAACAACTTTTCGGCTGTGCGCACGCCAAATGCCACGATCCTGTTCACCTCAATGATCCTTCACCTTCCTCTGACTTGCTCCCTTTTATCCGATGTGTTCAAATGCCGCGGCCACGGTGGCGGCGGCGCAGATGTGTCTCCTCTTTCCTGTCCCCCTTCTCTGTATCCCTCCCCCTGTCTTTGGCTCGTCCACAGCCGCCGCCTGCGGTGGCAACAGTTCTTTTCTTCCTGTGCCTTCCCCGTCTCCCATCGCTCCTACTTGCTCTTGTCCAGAGCCGTTGCCTCCGGCGAAGGCAATTCTTCCTCCTCCTTCCTTCCCTCTCCTCCCTGTCCCTCCCCCCTTTCTCTCGTCGACAGCCGCCGCCTGCGGCGGCGGCAATTTTTTCCTCCTCCTCCTCCTTCCCCTTCCTTTTCTCCTCTCTCCTCTCGCTTTCCTCTCTCTCCCCCTTCCTCCCCTTTGCCCCCTGCTGCTATTATTATTACAAACCCGGACTAT
>JAABUL010002666.1_pt1 | contig 28872 bp, 2 predicted proteins | sample 5559151 | NCBI WGS metagenome assembly JAABUL01 (sample SAMN10711876, study PRJNA513368) | rock metagenome | isolation source: Antarctica rocks | place: Antarctica: Victoria Land, Pudding Butte sud
GTTCGGGTCGGTTTTTCCCCGAAATCTATAACCCGACCCGAAAGTTATATCTAATTAGGCCAAGTTTTAACCTAATATAGTTAGTATTTTCATAATTTATGCAATTCGGTTCCAACTATTGGAATCGAACGATCAGTCTAAAAAATACAAATTTAATAATAAATTTATATAATTATTACAAAAGCTTTTGTATATTTATTATATTTTAACAACTTTAATACTTAAGAAGATTAAACAATATTAGAAATTAACAAAACTAATAATATTACAACTTTCTTTTTTGCATCTAATTAAAAAAGTGTTTTACAATTTATATTAAAAGAATTTTTATATTTAATTTGCAACGCTAAAAATATTGCAAAAGATTATAAAAGTTATATTAATTTTCGAAATATATTGTAAGCAATTTAGTATTTTTGTTTAAGCAAATTTAATTTTGTATTTAATTAGTAATCTTTATACTATTTGTATTAAAAAAGTAATCTTGCAATCAAAAAATATAAAATTAATTAAATTTTTGCAATTTATTATATTGTTGTAGAAGAGCAAACTAATATATCTATAATATATAATATATAGTATATAAAGTATTTCTAATTATTATTTTAGTAATTACAATTAGCATTTAAATAAATTTGTATCTTTTAAGATACAAAATGCAATAAACAACTATTTTAGACAATTAATTTATAAAACTAAAGAGATTCTCTAATATTATAATAAAAATATTAAAGCTAAATATAATTCAATTCTAGTTTTTTAAAACTTTCTTATTAAAGTTCTTTATAATTAGTATAAATGCGCACTTTGTTTCTTCGATATTCGCGTCTATATTTTAGTTATATTTTGCGAAATCGTAATTTTTAAGTTATTAAAACGCTAACTTGAAAAAATTATATCAATTATTTTTGTCAATCTTGCAAAAGACTTTTCTATACGTTAATATATTGCACTAAATTGTTATCTCGATTCTAAACAAATATTTGTAAAAAAATAATATTTCTACTTGTATAACATTAATTTAGTAAATATTAGTATATAAATTGTGCGTAATAGTACAAAGTAAAGATATTTTTTTGTTTTATAAACTTAATAGAATTAAGTTGTAAATTAAGTGTTTACAAATTTAAAAATTGATATATCGATTTATATAAGAAATTTTTTTAATTATAATAGTTATAAACGTTTGCTATATTTTTCGTACTTTATATTAATTAATTTTGCGAATCTTCTTTTTTTTGTCGATTTAATATTGCTAACTAATTGTTATCAAATAAGACAAAAAGACTTCTAAGAATAGTATATTGTCTTTATATATTTTTTTCTTTAAATATACAAAAATTTTGATTTGTATATACTTACTAGGCTACTAGTTAGATTTTCTTATCGTTGGATAATCGTTGTCCAATAGATAAAAGACATAAAAGAGTAGACAATTGATAAATTGTTATTTTGAAACAAATAACAAGACTAGTATTTAATTATCGAGAGCTTAGAATTGTTATATAGCAAATAAACAATTGTTGCAAATTAAATATTAATTTACTAAACAATAGCTTAACATCTATAAAAGATGTTTGCTAGATTTTTATCTAGTCGAATTTCGATTGCAATCAACTATATAGCTATTTTATATTTTAAACAAAATGCTATTTAAATTTTAATTTAGTAAAAAACAAGTTGTAGTCGATTGCAAAATCAATTAATACTTAAGACAAAATACAATAAGATATTAATTTAATAGAAAATAAGTTGCAATCGATTGCAAACTCGATAAATATTTAAGACAAAATATAAATTGAATTTCAATTTAATAGAAAACAAGTTGCAATCGATTGAAAAGCAAATTCAAAAAAAGATAAAAAAATTAAATAAATTAAATATTATTAATAGTTTTGAGCAAAGAATATAGAAAATCAATCTAGTTAAATATATTTTTTGACAACAACACTCTTATCTTCTTTTATTGTTTTAATTTTTTTTTAATTTTTTAATTTTTTTTCTTTTTTTTCTTTATTTTCTTTGTCTTCTTTTTTATCTTTTGCAATTGTTTTTTTAAACTCTTTATCTCAATCTTTAGTTTTATATTTTTATTGTTTATTTTTGACGTCGATTGCAAGAGAAAAGTAAAATCGAAAACAATAATAAAACTCGAGAGTAAAGAGATACACAATTAACAAATAACAAACAAAATATTAATAATTGTGCAAATCTTATTTATAGTTTTAGATTTAAATATATTATTAATATTTTTGTTTAATATAAGCTTTGTGCAATTTTTCGCAAGTTATAGATATTGTACAAAATCTTTTACAACTTACTTCGACAATCTAGTAAAACTACTAAAGAGCAACAACAATTGTCTAAACTTTAAAAATAACTTAATAAAGATTAAAAGAATAGCAAACAAAAATATTAATACAAAAGAGAAAACAAAAGTATTCGCAAATAAAAAAACAACAACAATAATAGTTTTCTAATATTTCGAAGTAAATAGAAAGATCTTTAGATTTGTTTTCAAAAAATTAAGCAATAAAAACAAAGAGCGTTTAGCTACTATTGTAATAACAAACAATAATAATAGTAGTAAAGATAATAAATATTTGTTAGCTAAAAAAATATATAAAAATAAGTATTTACTTTGTAATTGCAACTTTTAGTATGTGTTCGCTAGATACAAATAAGTATTTTTCAAAGATTTCTAGCAATATTGTAGAGATATATAACTCTAGAAACATTATATTAATATTTGTTAAATACTTCTTGTATCAATAAGTTTATATAATTTTTTTCGCAAATAGAAAAGAAGAAAAATATCTATTTATAGTTGCTATATAACTTTTAGTAGTATAAGCTTAAATATAGTATATTAGAAAAATTATTATTAACAATTGTCAAAAACATATTACTATAACGTGCTATATTTTATAAATTATATATATATATATAATTGAAATCAAACGCAAACAATTTATTTAAAATTCTTCTCTATTGTTATTTGTTATCTTGTTACAATATTTTTTGTTATTAAACAAAAGATTCGAATTCTTGTTTACATTAATTTTGATTTTGTTTTTAATTTGCACAATAAAAAGTTTTGCTCTCTCTAGATACTAAACAATATTTTAATTAAAAAACTTAAATTGTTTATAAAGTTTGTTATACGTATTAATGCAATACTTACAAGCGTATTTAAAGAATTGTAAATTTGTATAGTTTTAATTGTAGAAATTATTTAGTTGTTAAAGAGTAAGAATTTAAATATAGATATCTAATTATATTAATAGATTGTCAAAAGCTTTCGAAGTCAATAATATAATACACTTATATTTATTTTATTTTAAATTTTTTGTTTTGATATTTTTGAAGTTTACTACAAATGTTGCAAAGTAAAACAAATACTTTGTTCAATCTAATATATAGTTTGTCAAAAGCTCGACTCGAATATTCTTATATATATATAGACTAGTACAACGTTATTAAATATTAATCTTTGTTGTTACAATTTATTTTGCACAATACTTAATAATCTTTTGTCAAATATTTGTTTTTTAGTTTTTGTATAATTTTGTTACTTTATTGCGAACTATAATATAAAACTTATAATTAAATCTTATTTCAAGAAATACTTTTTGCACAAATTTATGTTTCTTTAAGTTAACTAAATAGACAAAATAATATTAACAAGCTATAATATTTAACTTTTTCAAAAATATTTTCTCGAATTTAATAAAACTTTGTTTCTTGTTCTTATTAAATAAAAATATAGTATTTTGTTTTATTGTTTTTTAAGATTTAAAACAAGAAGTTTTTACATTATATTGTAACGTAAATGTAGCGATTATCTTTTTACTATTAATTTTTTTCGATTTAGTTATTTTATTTTGAGCTTTGTCGATTGCTTCGAATTGATAAATAACATTTGTATTAAAGTTAACACGTACTTTGTTTTTAACTTTGTTTTAATTAATATTATTAAGCTTGAATTTAATAAAAGTCTTGCTATTGACTTTGTGTTAACTAGAGACTAATTTCGAGAGAATTTTGTTATTGATTTTGCGTTAATTGTTTTAATAAGATATCGATTATAAAGTAAAAAACAAAGTAATTCGACTTCGATAATTTGTTTAAATAACTAGATAAATATTTGATAAAATTGTTTGCTTAGTAATTTTTGAAATATCGAAAAATAATGTATTGTAACAAAGAAGATTTTTATTATTTTTATTTATCTAAGAATTATAAGACAAAGCTTTCGAATTAACAATTTACTTGAATTTGTTTTTAATATTTTGTCTTTTAATTTCTTCGATAAAATCTTCTTTAATATCGATTTATTCTTAACAATTAAAGTATTCGCAAATATTGTTTTTTATTATATAGAGTTTTCGAATTAACAAAGAGTTTAAAACAATAAAAATTAAAAGTTTGCAAAATATTTCGATAAAAAAAAGTAATTTTTGTCGATAAAAAAAATTTAATTTGTAAAAAATTTAATAAAAATAATAGCTTAATCTTTTTCTTTTGTTACTTATTAATGCTTGCTCTATTATTAATTTTTGCAATACTTACAATAGACTTCTTTGTACTAAAGAGTAAATATAATATATCGTAGCTTTTAAACTTGTTTTTTATAAAATTTTTGCAATATTAATTGTTATAATTAAATATAGTTTGTGTCAATTGATTTCGAAAATTATTTTCGACAAAACAAAATCGCTAAAATATAAATATAAAATTATAGTTATCTAATTGTAATTAACTTCGAATTGTAAAGATTTTTGTAGATTTTGTTTTTAATATTTTGAACATTAATTGCGAATTCTATTGTAATATCGATTTACTTCAATTGTCTTTAACAAACAATATATTAAGCGAATTGTAAATGCAAACTTAATAGAATCAATTATAAAGTTTTATTTTTTTGGAGCAAAGAACAATATAAAGTTGTCGTTTTCGCACTAAAATCAATTAGATAAATTATATATAACTTGTTCTTAATCTTAAGACAAGCAAAAGCAAACATTTTAATTAAACAAGTACATATTTTATAGCTAAAAAATTTGCAATAATATAGACAAATTAATATTGCGATAACAAATAATAAGTATTCTATACTCTTTTTTATATTAGTTTCTTTACTTCGCAATATATATAGTGCTCTTGCATTATTTATCTATATATTTGTAAAAGACTTACAATTTCTTATATTGTTTCTATATATAATAAGATAATTTGATAAAATAAAGTAAAGAATTTACTTAAGTATTTGTTTTGTCAACTCAACATTATTTACTAAAATAGAGAACTTTACTTTGTAAATATAGTTATTTTCTAGCTTTATCTATCTTTATTGCAACTTTAATTTAACAATATTACTATTCTTTAACCTTAGAATATTACTTTTTTAAATATAGTTTTGTTGCTTTATTTACGACACAATCTAATTTATTAGATTTGCTATTAGCAACGAGTTGTTACTCTCTTATATAATTAACGTTGTTGTCTTAGTTTTTAATATTAGTTTTAATCTTACTTGCTTATAATAAAGTAATCGTATATTACGCTACTATCTAGACAACTAGAGTATTAGAGTAGATTGATACTTTTGAAGAGATTTGTAGACGTCTTCAAACAATATAAGCAATTATTTGATAACAAGAGTTTGCAGCTTGTATCTATAATAGAAAGTAACTTAATAAATAAGTTGAATACAATCTATAAAAAAATTGTATCTTAAAAAATCTATATATACTAAAAAGATTTTTCTTGCTTATTATATTTGCTGTCAAATATATCGAGTTTTGTTTGTTTTGTTTGCTATTAAATATGTCGAGCTCGCTTACTAGTATATCGAACAATATTTGTTTACTAATGTATCGAGCAATACTTGTTTGTTAAGTTGTCGAATATACAAATAATTGTACTATATTCTACAAACTACTTTGTAGAATATATATCGACTGTAACAAACTAAAATTGTAATATTATTTCTCTTTTTCAAATCTTTTTGTTTCGAAAAACAAATACTTATATATTATATTTTTTTATTAAAATCGTATCTATTTTGTCTTTAAAATAGACTATTATAGAATATTTGTTAATTTTGTTTGTAAATATTGTTGCTATATTAATAAATTTTATATTACTATAGAAAATTTGTTATTTTGTCTAAAGTATTTAAAATATATTTGCGCAAACAAATCGTATATAAATATATTGTAAATTTTCTTAAATTATATCAAAGAAGATCTATTCTCTAAAATAACAAAAAACAAAATTGTATTAACAATTGTAATTATGCGATTGCTTTGTAATAAAAAAATATTAAAAAAAGTCGATATAAAAACAAAACAAAAAATACAATATCTATTGTTCGATATAAAGAAATCGAATACTATAGAATTGTTAAACTGTTTTACTACAAATACTTTGATTAAAATATTTTTTACTATTTGATTTTTTTTTGCTATACTAAACAATTTCTCAAGTATTAATAGAATTTTCGAATAAAAGTATTGCAATTGTTAAGATTGCTAATTAATTTCTACGTATTTTTCGTTATAAAATATTTTTTTTATTTTACAAAATATTGTTAATTTTGCTGTTTTAGAATTTTCTTAATTTTAAATCGATTTTTTTTTTGCAACTTATAATAAAATATTTTTTGTATAAATATATTTGAATCGATTGATTTTAACAATAATATATAAAATATTAAAAATACTTTGATATTCTTGAATAAATCGAGTTTGTAATTAATTGATTTTTTAGTTTTTTTAACAAAAAATAGATCGACTTTAATATAATTTAATTTCTTGTTTAACTTTCTTGTTTTAAGATTTTTTGTAAAAAAATATATTTTATCTCTTTTTTTTAGCTAAAATATTGTTTTTTGTTTTTTATTTTAATATTTAATCGATTTTTCTTGTATTTTTGAGATATTGTTGTATTTTTTTTTTAATATTGCTATTTTTTTGATAGCTAATTGTGCAAACAAATATATGTGCTTTTTTTTAAAAAAATTTGATTTCTTGCTATAGTTGACAAAAAATAAAGTTATTTTAGTAATATTTAAAATCTTTGTATTGAGTGCTAGTTGTACTATAGATAAAAGTAATATTCAATTGCTATAAATATTGTTAATATAGTATCTTAGATACTATTTAAGACTCTAATTTGTTTTTTCTATCTAACTATTTGTAATCGAATAATAGACAATAGATATTTGAAATTTTGTATTTAATATTAAGAGAAATATCTTTTAATAATTAGATATAAAAAGTTTGTTTTTGTTACTAATTAGTTTTTTGAATATATTGTAGTATTGTATAAATCGATTTAATATAATATATTTTAGTTGTTTTGCAATAAACTTCTCTTTGTATACAATAATATATAAGTACTTGATAAACTTATTAACTATTATTAGTATCGAATTATATCTATTTTTAGTTGCTAAATTTGTTAACTTTAACAATTTAATAATAAAGTTTATTGTAACTTTATTCTATAGCAATTTAGATAATTTCTAATATTAGATTTCGCTATAGCTTATATATATATTATATTTGTTTTACTAATAGTTAAAATATTGTTTAATATATATCTTGATAGCTTGTTTTATCTATAAAAACTAACAATACTAATATAAAAGCTAAAGAGTTTTTGTTATTTTCGAATACTTTTGCAGTAATTTGTTATAGTGTTTTTTTATATATTTGTCGATTTTATTAATAGATATCTAAAGTTTTTCTTTTTTTATTAAAAACTTTTCTATATTATCTCGAAGTATTTGTAGTATAGTATTCAATTTATATTTGTTTGTTAATAGTAATTTGTTTTTATTAACTTTAAGTATACTATAATTAAACAATTTCTTTGTTTTTATATAATTATTTTTTTTGCTAAGTATATCTATTCTGCTATTATTTTTGTCTAAAATATACTATATTTTAAACTTGTATTATTTAAGTTTCTCTAACTATTGTATTTGTTTTTTGTTAAATTGTTTAGTAGTAATAAAGTGTACAAGATTTTTGTAGTCTATAAAAATTGTAAGTTCTAATAATTCTTCTATATATACTCTTTATAATTTTAAGAAAACTACTATAGCAAGTAGTTTTTTATTGTAAATATTATAGTTCTATTTAATTAACAAGAGTTTTCTCGAGAAATATATTATTAAATACTATATATTTTTATATTTTTAACTAAAATATATATTGATAGCTAAATCTAATATATTGGTTTTAATTCTACTTAATAATTGCAAATTGTATATCTTTAATATTGATTTTTTCAAGTATTTTAGTTTAAGATTCTAAAATAATTTTTTTTTTGCAAATTTTTATAATTATAACGTATTCTTCTTTGTAAAGTTTGTCAATAGTATTGTGTTTGCTAAATAATTTTTAATAAACTTCTTGTTGTAGTTTATAAAATTTAGAAAAAACTATATTTTTTTTATATTTGTTAATAATTTCTATTCTCTAACTACTTGTAGTTTCTCGAAATTTATGCGTACTCTATATTGTTCAACAACAAATTTAAGAAAATCAATTTTCTCTTGATAGAATTTGCATTTTTCTAACTTAAAGTTTCTTATATTTAGATATTCCAATACTTTGAAGATATAACTAATATATTTTTTCAAGATTTTTGAGTAAATTATAATATTGTTCAAATATACTATAACAAATCGATTTAGATATTGTTATAATATATTATTGATTATTTTCTAATACGTTGCCGGAACGTTTGTAAGCTCTAGACTGATCGTTGGATCGGATTTCGATTCCAACTTTTGGAATCGATCCGACTCGACAATTTCAATATTAGAAATCGATTCGAAATTCGATTCGATCGAATCGATTCGATTCGACTCGATTCTCGATTCCAATATTAGGAATCAAATCGAATTGTCAAGAACGTCAAGAATACTAAAAATAGTATAAAATAAGTTTAAATTTAGATTTTTAATTATTTTTTAGATAATGCACAATAGTAATACATAATATAAAAATAATCTACTATATTTATTTATTAATTAAATCAAATAGATTAATTATTTCTATTAAATTATTAATTAATTAATACTAAAAATAAAATAAATTACTAAAAATAGTAGTCTTGGCAATTCGAGTCGGTTTTTTGAATTGGTTTTTGGTTTCAAGTCTGCAATCCGATTCGAATTGTCGGTTTTAACATTAGAAATTGAATCGACAATTCGATTTTAACTTTTGGAACCGATTCGATTCAATTCGAATCGGATATTCGACTCGAACTCGGTAACTCGATTCGACGCGATCAGTCTAGTAAGCTCGAACAATATTATTGTATATTTGTATAATCTATATTGTATACGAAAAACTGTTTTTTACTCTTTCTCTATTTTTATTCTAATTTGATTGTATACTTTTTGTAAATCTAGTTTGATAAAATATTTTGCTTCGAATAGTCAATTTTAAAGCTTGCTAATATTGAATAGTAAATATTGGTTTTTAACTATAATATTATTTAGTTTCCGATAATCGATATATAGACAAAGAGTTTTATTCTTTTTTAATACAAAAAGAATCGAATATTCTATTTATAATTAAGATTTTCTAATAAATTCTTTTTTTTTGTTTTTTGTCAAATATTTGCGAAGTACTTCAAGCTTTTTTTTAAATAGAATATATATAAATTTAAATATAAATTGCTTGTCTAATTTAAATCTAATTTTATAATTTTACAATTAATATTTAGAAAAAATCTTTGTTGTTTTCTTTTTTTAAAATAGATACTTTTAATTGTTGTATATTTGTAATATATACTTTAGCGATTTCTTTGCTATATTAGATAGTTTAAAATTTTCAGAAAATTTGTAATTTTTTTTATTTATTCTAACTTTATAATTCGACTAATTTTTGTTAGTATCTATTAAATCGAACTCTATTTAATTGTTTTTTTGCAAAAATACAAGCTTGCTATTTGCAATCGATTTTCGATTTAATCTCTTATCTACTATCGAACGCTATTAATATATAGATTAAATATAAATTATATAATTATATTGCGCAAATCTAAATACTTGTATATTTTAATCAACTTCTAAATTGTGCTATTTTAATCAAGATATTTCTAAAACAATATTATAAATAACTATTTTTATTATATTAAAGATTAGTTTTTTGTAATATTGCTAAATAGCTATTAATAGTAATTTTGTTTCTTTATCTACTTTTTTATTCTTGTCGAATAATAAATTTCTATTTACAACTATTAAATTGTAAGTGTCAAACTTCTTTTAAATAGAGTATTTTTCTCTTTTAACAAAAGTTTTGATTATAAAATTATCTATTGTATTAGAATCGATTATTGCAATAAATTGACAATTATTAATTTTAACTAATATAATAAAATATCGTACGTATATTGTTAAGTTTAGTTGCTACTATTAAACTAATATATTGCATTTCTCTAATATATTTTTTATTAAAAAATTTGAACTTTTTTTTGTTTTTGTATTATAATTTCTGTTTTAAGTATTTGTTTGCGTTAAGTTTTTTTCTACTATTGTTTAAAAATAAATAATTTTCTAGAAAACTATTTAGATTCTTTTTTGTTTTCTAGATAAATTTAGTATAAATTGTTATAGTATTTTGTTTAACTAAGTATTGTATATTTTTTTGCTTTTTCTATTTTTTTTTGTAATAAACTTATATTGCTCAATTGTTGTTCGATTTTATTAGAAATATTTTTTATAATAGTAATGTTGCTTTCTAGTACTTTCTTGTATTTATCTACAATTTGATTTATCTCTTTATCTCTTAATAAGCTAGTTAAAGCGTCAAGATAATTTGTAATATTGTTTAGATATTTGTAAAAGTTTTTTTAGTTGTATTTGTTATCTAAGTCTATTACTAAATAAAAATATAATATTTCTGATTGCTATATTTCTATAATTTTATTGAGTATTTAATTAATTTTTTGTATAAATACAAATATTTTGTTTAATAATATTCTATTTAGAACTTTCTATAACTAATTTGAATTTTTTATCAAATAATAGTTGTTGTTTAATTTAGTCTCGAAAATATTTGTTTTTGTATTAATTTGTTTTCTAATATTGTTCTAACTATTAAGTATCTCTTTTAATATAGTATTAATTTGTCGACAATTTATCAAATTCTATAATCGACAATTTTTTGCAAAGTAGCTCGATTTGTTATATAAATAGTATATTTTTTAAAATTTATTATTTTGCTTTTTTCTAGAGTTCTTCTTTTTATATTGTTGAGTAAAATTTAGTTTTATAGATATAGATTTACAATAATCGAAATTACTATATTTCTAATTAGAACAAGATTCTCTCTACTAATATTTAATTGCTAATTCGAAAAAGATTTCTGTTTTTTTTCGAAATTAATTGTATTTTTTTTTATAGCTTTTTTATATAGTTTGTTGTCGAGATCGATAGCTACTTCGATAAAATCGAATATATTGCTAAGAAATCTTCTATTATATATCATTTTGTTTTTTAGATTGTTCTTAAAATCTTGTCGAAATATTATTATAAATACAATATTGTTTTATTTAATTAAATTGATATACTTTTAAAATCTAGTTATATAGTCTATTGTAGAAATTTGTTGAATTAGATACTAAACTATTTTTTTTGCAATTTGTTTTTTGTTAAATATTTTAAAAAATTTTCGAAACTCTCTTTTGAAGTTGTCGAAGTTTGTAAATATTGTACAGAAGTTTTTACTATTATTTTTCAAATATTTTTGTACATTTAATTTAAATTAGTGTTAAACTCTTTTTCTAAAAAATATTAATACAAAAATTGTTTTTTGATTTGCTAAAACAAAATAGAAAATAAAATAGATATTTATTTGTATAAATTAGTTTTTCAGATCAATATAATTTTTATAATAGATATTGGATTTGTTAATTTTAATCTTGTTGTTTTTTATAATTAATAGTTAACATAATATTGATAAACTAGTGTTTGGAATAGAAACGCGTTAATTTGATACAAATATTTTTAAAGTATTTAAAATATTATATTGCTATCTAGACAACTAGAATATTAGAGTAGATTAATATTTTTGAAAAAATTTGTAGACGTTTTTAAACAATATAAGTAATTATTTGATAACAAGAGTTTGCAGCTTGTATTTATAATAGAAGATAACTTAATAGATAAATTAAATACAATCTATAAAAGAGTTGTGTTTTAAAAAATCTATATATACTAAAGAGATTCTTTTTGTTTGCTATACTTGCTATTAAATATATCGAGCTTTGTTTGCTCTATTTGCTATCGAGTATGTCGAGCTCGCTTACTAGCGTGTCGAGCAATACTTGTTTACTAGTATGTCGAGCAATGCTTGTCTATTAAGCTGTCGAGTATGCAGATAATCGTGCTATATTCTACAGACTACTCTGTAGAATATATACCGGCTGTAACGAGCTAGAGTTGTAATATCGCATTTGCTTAAAGTATTATCGCTTTCTTTAACAAGAATAAGTAGTAAATTATTTTCTTACTTGCTTGACTCTAATTTGTTCTCGAAGTCTAATATTCGATAATATATTGTACGTTCGATTTCTATATAATATAAAAAAGAAAAGAGTTTCTATAAAATTACTAGATTAAGTAAAGAATTTTCAAAAAAAAACAATATACTATTTTAATTATTAATAACTATACAATAAAGAAGTACAAAATCGATATAAATATATTGTAGAACTTTTTCTTGTTCTCGATACTATATTTTTTTTACAATACAAATCTTCTAAAACAATATAATAATATTTAACTTCGAATTAATATTATAGAATTTGTAAATAATATAAATATACTAATATACAAGAAGTTGTTTAAATACAATTGTAGAATATTAAATTAAATATACAATAAATAGAAGCATTAAATATATACTTACATTTTTAAATTTGCAAAAAAGAAGTATAAACTAATTTATTTTTTACGTATTTTAAAGAAATTTAATATAAATATCGATATTATATTAACAAAGCATAAGATAATTGTTAAATCTAATATAAAAATATTAGAAGTTTAACTTAATTTAAAGCTTAGATAAAAGATATATTTGCAATAGATAAAAACAAAGCTAATAATTAGATACAAAGAAATCTTAATAATTGGAGACTTTATATTTAATATATTTGTAAACATCGAGAAACACAAATATACAATAATAAAGAAGTTAATAATTGTATACAATATTGCAATATAATATACTTTAATAGTTATCAAAAAAGTAAAAAAAAAAGATTGTTAAAAAGTTACAATTAATATAAAAACAAATACTTTGTTGTATTATTAATATTTATAAAACAATATCTACAAAGACTCTATAGATAAAGACTAATATATTTTTTATTAATATTCATCTAGAAAAACTAGTATAGAGATTAGTAATTACTATAAATACAAAAAAAATTAAAAAAGTAATAGATATTGCAATACTTTGCATATATAACAATCTTATATCTAAAAAAGAATATTAATTAAGACTAAAAATAACTTTATTGCAATTTAAAAAAATAAAATAATAACAATATTAGAGTTTACAACAATTTTGGAACTACAATTGTATATTATAACTCTATAAGTAAAATTTCTCTTAACAATTATTGCGCGCAGCAAAAAGATAGTTTGAAAAAGATACAAGATTAATTGTTTTATTCTTTATTAATAAACTTATTTAAATAAAAGCAAATATAACAAAGATATTATTGCAATCTTAATAGAAACTAATTAAAATCTTAAAAAGTATCTTAAGAGAGTCGAGATAGTACTTATATATTATAATAAGCTCGAGAGTCTTATAAAAGCAACAAAAAAACTCGCGAAGTATTGCAAAATATTTACTAATTTAGAAAATTAAATTTACAAAATATATTCAAATAGTTAAGTATTAATTAAGATTATTGAAAAGATAAAATTAATATTAAATTAAATATATTTAAGATATATATAAATTGTATACAAAACAATACAATAATGCAAAGCAATATTAAAATTGTATTAAATATTCGATTATAAGAGAATTAAAGATAACAAAATTGTTAATAAGATTGCAAACAAAATACACGCGCAATATTTTTTTCTTGTATACAAAATAATTAGTAAGTTTGTTATTAAGAAGACTCTTATTTAGAACAAGACTTAAAAAAATAGTAACACAAATAGTTATAAGACAAAAACAAAGGAAAATTTTGTAAAATTGCTTTCGATATTTTATATAGATATATACAACTATATAAGAGTTGCTTTTAATTATATAATTTGTTTCTAGTTTAATTAAGAATAAGTAAAATTAAATTTAATAAATTTCTTTGCAAACATTGTATCTCTAATATAGCAATCAAGATATATAATTGCAATTAAAAACAAATAATTGTTAGATATATTCTATTAATATGTTCTATATAACAATACAAAAAAGCGCAAATACAAAAAGAAGTTAATATTACAAACTTAAGACAATTGCTAAACGAAACAAAATTTATTATTGCAACAATACGCATAATATTGTTTACTAATTTGCTAAAACAATTTTAGACAACAATATTGTTAAAAATATTCAAATTTTTTTCTTAGATTTATAGAGTTCTTGTTTGAGCGTTCTATTATCTACTATTTTGATAGATTGTAAGCTTAAGCTATATAGAGCAAGAAACTTATTTGCTTGTTAACTAAAATATCTAAAGTATACTTAATAAATCGAACTAACAATAAATTTACAATTATTATTATTAGTTAAGTTCTTGTCAATTTCTAATATATAGAAGTTAACAATCAATTATCTAGATACCCAAATTAGTCTTCAAGAATTAAAATATTAATATTATAACGTTTTTAGAACAATAATTAAAGAGTTGTCAAAATTTATCGAACAATTTATCTCTTAACTACTTAGACAACTAGAATTTTTAAATATTAACAATTGAATAACTAGCATTTAGCTAAAGATTCTAAGTATATATATTTTACTAAGAGAACTAGTTATAAGTTGTAGAAACAACTAAGTTTATCTTATTTGCAACTTGTTGCTTTTATCGAAGCACACTAATTATCTTTAATAGATATTTGTTAATAGTAAGTTCTGAAGATTAAAAAATTAATTGTATAGCAATTATACAATTAAGAATTAATAACTAGATAATTAGTAAGTAGCTAAAAATATATTATTAAAGTAAGACAAAATCTCGCTTTAACGTATTAATAAGAAAACAAAATTATCTAGTTTTTTTAATCTTTGTTTTTCTATTTATTGTAAAATTTTCTTGTTAACAATAAAATAAGTTAATTTGTTAGTTTAATAATTAAAACAAATACTAGTTAATTTCTTTTACTATAATATACAAAACAAATTAATAAATTAGATTGCAAATATACTTCGAAGATTAAAATAATTTTATTAATTATTTTAAAAGCAATATTTAGACGCAACTTTTAATTAAATAATAATCAATTTTATTTAAATAGAATTGAAAAATTCTTAATTATTGCAAAGATACGAAAGATCTAGATTAAAAAAACAAGTACTTAATCTTATTAAAATAAGAAAACTAGAAAAATTAATTTAATAATTGCAAAGATACAAAATAATATTTCTATCTTTATAACTATTAAGATTAAGAAAAAGAATAAAGAGATTAAATAACTTAATTAGATTTTAAATAGTTAACAACTTTTATTTACAATTAAGCGAAAACAACAATCTTATTAGAAATTATCTATTAATATTTTATTTTTTAAACAACTTTGAGATCTCTTCGTATATTTATACTTCGGTAGTATTACGATAATTTTCTTGTAGTACTACGGATTTAATAGAACTTCCGTAGTCCAATTGTAATATTACAATAAAATAATGTCTTCTATTGTAGTAGATTCTTCTAAATTCGCTCTATATTGTTGCGATATTATTATATTATTGTTGTACTATTGTTGTGCTATTGTCGTGTTATTGCAGTAATATTGTTAATCGATTTAATACTATTACGTTCTAATAATACAACAATAGTAATATTGTAAAGCAGTAGAACTATAGAAATATTGTACTTAATTGTATATTATTTGTAGTAAAGAAGTCTATTACAATCTATATAGTACTGTTGATATTAATACAAGTAGTAAAACTAAATTTGATAATATTAAAATGCGCCAGAGTTGCAATTAACAATAATTTTTTTCTTTATTATCTATTTATTTGTCTTATTTATTTGTAATTAAGATTATAATATTAAAGCAATCGCAATTGTTGTTTTTATTGTTGAATTCTCTTTCTATTCTTAATTCTATTACTTCTAAATATTGTTGTATTACAATATTGTTTTTTTTCAATCTCTAAAATATTTGTTTTACTTATCTTAATTTTAACTAATAGATTAAAACTTCTTACTATTAATTTTCTATTTGTATCAAAGTTAATTAGATAAGTTGTAAAAGACTTTTACAATTATTTAATATTTATATAAAAACAGAATTTTGAACAATATTTTTCAATTCGAAGTTATAGATAAGACGTTTAAATTAATTTGTATTATATAATTACTTGTTTTTGCTATTGTTATATTCTCGACTCGATTTCAGAAAAAAAAGAAAAACAAACAACTATTTAAATAGCATTTAAAAGAGACAGAAAAGAGACGAAAAAAAAGAAAAAAAGAAAAGAAAAAAAACAAAGACAAAATTGATAAAAAAGAAAAATTAGTATAGTAAAAACGAAAATCGAGAAGTTAAAGAAGAAGCTAAAGCAATAAAAAAATAATAGTATTTTCGATATACTAATTTTTGATAATTTGTATAGTAAAAATATTATATAAGTCTAAAAGTTAGCTAAATTTTTTCTATATAAATTATCTATATATTTAGAAACTTTTTATATATATTAAAATATCTAGCAAACAATAGAAACAATACAATATAAAATATATTAATAAAAAAAGTTTTTATACTAAAAAGTTAACAAACAAATAATCGAGAATATTTTTTTTAATATAAAACTATACTTTTATATTATAAAGCTATAAAGCTATATTATTTAATAGTCTATTAGTTGTAAAAGTTTTTTACAATACTATAATCTATATAGCTCAAATTTACTTATTTTTTAGTCTTGTTATTTTTAGACTTATTCTCCAATTGTATTTTGTTATTTTTATTCTTATTTTTAATATTAATAAATCTATTACTAATTTTGTTTTTATTGTTATAATTAACAGTAATACTAATACTCTTCTTATAAACTCTAATCTCTTTTTTATTTGCGCAAATATTACTTTGTGAAAATAGAAATTGTTTTAACTTCGACTTACTGTTTTTTAAAGAAATATCTAAGTTAATATTTATATCGAGATTGTATTAACAAAATTATATAATAGAAAATTCGAAACGCTCGAAATATATATCTGTATTTTAATATCTAAACTTGTATTATTTATAAAGCTAATTATACAAATTAATAAGATACTTATTAATATATTTTATCAATTAAAAATTAATTTAATTAAGATAATATAATTGCAAAAGTTAATTTGCAACAACAAACTATATTAAAGTATTTAAAAGAAATAAATATTAATTTTAAAATTATAAAAAAATATCGAAAACAGAAAGTCTTTTACAAACAAATATATACTTCGAAAACTTAAATATTTTAGATAATAGTTTTTTTATATTTATAGCAATAATATTGAATACAAAAATTGTCTTAAATTAATAAATTTAAAAATTATACAAAAACTTTCTTTTAAGCTTGCTATATATAGTTAGATCTTAAAAATAAGTTGTTCGACTATTTTGAATTATATTTATTTATATTTATTTTAATTTTTTAATAGCTCTACAAACAATATCTTTTTAATTTTTATATATATTTTAAGTTTGTTTGCAAAACAATTTATATATATTGTATAATAGTTTTATATTTGAAAATACTTAACAAACAAATTTATTAACTATCTTATTTAATAGAGAAACTATATAATAATATTAAATCTATATTCTAAACTTCTCGATAATTTAAGACTTATTCTTTGCAAAACTATTAAAATAATATTTAGTTTTTAATATTTATATATCGACTATAGCAAATATTTGTTTAATCTATAATTAAATTCTAAGTATTATAGATTAACTCCTCTAACTATTTTTATAGTTGTTAGATACTAATATAATAGAGAAATTTGTACAACTATATAAAATAGAATTTGTAGATTACTTGTTATCTTTATTAGAGTACAATTGTTTAACAAGTTTTAGAACAAATAATATCTTCTTTTGTTAATTATTGTTTGTTGCAATTTGTAAATTAATTTTTGTTAAATTTCTTTGAATTTTATTTGTTTTAGTTACAGAATTTTTTTTAATTAAAAAAGTCTTTTTTATAGATATTTGTGCTGTTTTGTTGTTAATTTTAAGTATTTTCGAGACTTTGATAAAAAAATTCCTTTAACGTAGTTGCTTTATTAGATTTTTAAAAAAAATTCTTTTGCAAATCTTTCTTATTTCTTTTAATATTATTTAATATTTTAGCTTTTTAAAACAATAATTTGTTTTTTAAAGTTTTATTTAACTTTTCTATATTAAAATACAAAGTATTTTTGTTATTTTTTGTGTAAATATTAATTAGCGTTTAAGTATTAAATTTAAAATTAGTTTATAATAGATTTTTTTTATCTATTAATCTTAATAAATTGTAGTATATTTTAAGAGTAACAAAAGACTAATTTGTATTTGTCGACAAAAAATAGAAAAAAAATAGAAAATTTAATAAGAGTTGCAATTTATAAAAAGAAGTTGTTTAATTTTAAATACTTAATTACTTTAGATATTTGCGTCTAGATAGTTATTAGCTTTAATTAAGAAAGTCTTCTATAATTAATTAATTAATTTTGTTATATATAGAAGATAGTAACTTCTTCTCTTTATCTATCTTAATATTGAATTTCTTTAATTTACGTTTGTATTAATATATATTATAGCTAGATATTGTTTTGATTAATTTATTTTAAATTGTATTTGCAAATATTAGTTGTTAACAATTAAAAATACTGTATATTTCTAAATACTGTTTTATATTAAGTCTAATTAAGAGATACAATATTTGTTGTTGCTTGCTTTGTATTTAATTTCTTTTATATAATACGCTTGTCTTGCAATTGTCTTAATTCTAAGATTAAAATATAGAAAATATAATATATTCTATCGAACAATTAATATTAATTAGAGCAAGCTTTTACCGTTAACAATTAACAAACAAAAATCGAGATTTGTATAATACTAAATCTATCGTAATATTATCTCTTAGTTTTTGTTCTATTTTAATAGAGTACTTACTTTACTTTATATCTATATAAGATAGAGTTCAAATATTATAAATAATTAATATATAGATATAAGTATTTTGTATATTAATAACTATAGTATTTAAATATATAATAAGAAAATAATAATTAAGAGACTTATTTCTATAGCATAAGTATTACGTAGACATTATAGTAGAATAAAATAATATTTTTTTTATAAAGTTGTAGTCTTATCGAACAAAGTTACTTTATTCGATGTATAAATTAATTAGTATTCTTATCTTATTGTATATTAAATTATTTTCGAAAATTTTGATTCTCTTTTTACAACTATTATTTTTTAACAATTAGCTATCTATTTTAGATAATAGAATCAATCAATTTTAATTAAATTTAGCTTATATTTATTGTTACCATATTATATAGTAGAATATATAGTTTTCTTGTTTTAATCTAATACTTATCTAGCAGTTATCGACTAACAATTTTTTTGTTTATTGAGAAAAACTTCTATAGACTTATTATTTTAATTGCAATTATAGTATTGTCGATTTTCAAAAAAAAAAAATTACAATACAATTTTATAGACTTTAACAAAATAACAATTTTCTTTGCGTCTTATTGCTTTCAGCTATTTTTTTACAGAAATAACTTTCTTACAATAGAACAAATTAGATAGACAACAAAATTTAATTAGTAATTTCGAATTGTATTATTAAGAACAATAGTTAATTAAATTGCACAAAATAAACACAAAGATCTAATTATTTTTTCGACAAAATATTTTTAGAAAAGAGAATAAAATATTATAGATTACAAAACTTCATTGTTTTACAGTATAAAACAATACAATACTTATAATATTAACAATATATTCTACAACTATAAATATAATAAAACTACTATAGATAATATTATTTAAAATCTAATTTAATATACAATTAGCAAAAAAAATCTATTTTGTTAAATACGCAAAGAAAAGGTTTCTAAAGTATTAGAGTTAACTAAGAAAGATCGATAGTCTATTATAGATATCTCTTTAGATATCTTTATTGTATTGAAAAAATTAGATAGCAATATTTTTTTGTTTTGCTTATTAACTTTTCGACAATTTTCTATCGATATCTCTTTTTAATAGCTTTTTATTAATTCTTGTTCTTGATAGTCTTTTATTAATCTTTGTTTTTAATAGTCTTCTATTAATTTTTGTTTTTGATAGTCTTTCTTTATAAACTAAAAGAAGTCTTTTTATAAAAAAACTCTTATTAATTTAGAGAATAATAATAAGATTATAGTTAAGACTTACAAAGAGAAGATTAATAAGATTAATTATATAGTAACAAAACTCGACAAATTAACTATCTTATTCTTTGTTAAAAATAAATAGAAAATAATCTTTGTTATTATTTATTGTTAAACAATTCTTAATAATGCAGAGCAAATACTAATAGAATTAATTTCAAAGAATTTTACAAAAATTAATTTGAAGTTTCGATATTAAAAATGCTATCTAATTAACTAAGTTACAAAAGCTGAAGATATAACTTACAAGTTCAAGATTAATCTTAAATATAATCTCGATTAAATAATAATAAAAATAGTTGTATATAGTTTGCAATTACTATTGTATTTATAAATAAAAATATTGTTATATGTAAAAGTTTAATTGAGAGACTATTGTCTCTTTTAATTGTATAGAAAACTATTTTAACAATACTTTCTATTAGCAAAAAAACAAACAAGCAATATGCAAAAATATCAAAATTAAATAAAGAGAAAAATATATAATATATTAAATTAACAAAATAAACTTCGACTTTAATTTAAAAATATAACAATCTATTACAATTTACTTTTTTTTACAAATAAAATAAAAAACAAAATATTAAAATTGCATTTTAACAAACTATATAAATTTAAGCAAAATATTTAAGACTATTATATATTTTATAACAATAAATATATTTTCTAAAATATAATTAAAGAAGTCTTTTAAGTTTACAATTGTTTTTTATATTTTATTTCTTAATAGTAAAAGATTTTTACAATTAAATAAAATTGTATCTATATCTTTTTTAATTGCAAAAATCTTTTATAAGCAACTTATATATTAATCGAAATATAGATACTTAATATTTGAGCAACTATCTCTCTTAATAAAAAAAGCGTTTCTTAATTTACTCTTTTTGTTTTATTTATTTATTTGATAATTTAATAAATACAAGTTTTCGATTATGTATTTTTTAAGCAATTTAATTTAGTATTTTATTACAATAATAGTAGAACTTATAATAGAATCGAAGCTTTTAAGCAATTAATACAAGAAAAAAAAATTACAAAATATTATAAAATATTTATTAATAACAAAAAGAATGCTAGAGTAATTGTTATAACAATATTTAATATTTTAAACAAGTATAACAAACTTAAAGCACAAGAAAAGTAGCACAAAAATATAGAATTTTTCAAAGTTAATTAACAACAATTAGATTCGACTTAATTAAAAAATCTTAAAAACTATTTTTGTATTTTTGCTATAAACAAAGTATATATAGTAAAGAGTTAAATTACAAATATTAATATTGCTATTATATAATTTAAAATAGTCTTCTATATTTTTCTAACTAAAACTTTGCTATTTAACAAGATTAATAATATAAAAGAATATATAATTCTTATTAAATCTTATTAAGCTACAAATTAATAATTATTTAAAATCTTAATTTACTAAAAAATAATTAAGAATATTAATTTCTATTTTCTTTTTTAAGATTATTTAGCAAAGAGATTATATATTACTAATTGTATTATAACTAATTTTATTATTAAAAACAACTTAAACGCAAATATTAAAAATCTATATCTATAGCAAGTTTACTCGAAAGTTATACTTTAATATATATATATATTAAGAATTCTCTTTAATTTATTAATTACTATTAAGAAGAGTCTTTTCTGTTTAAAGTTCTTTTAAATAAACTGCAATATAACAACTTTAAAAATAAATATTTATATAAATATTAAAAATTAACTTTGTAATTATCTTATTTAATTTGAAAAAAACAAATTTAAATAGTTATTTAATATTTAATATTAACTTAATCTTGTTTGTATCTAACTTAGACTACTAACTCTTAAATAAAAAGAGATTAATTTTAAAATTACTAATATAAATTCGATATTAATTGATTCGAACTATTTACAAAAATAGTAAAAAATACTAACAAATAATAAATTATATATTTCAAAAAAGTTCTTAATATTTGCGACAACAAAAATATCGAAAATCTAAACGTTGTTAAATAATATTTGTTTACAAATAAGTATATTCTATATATTAAAATTTTCTTAATTGTAAAAAACTTTTACAGATTTATTGTTAAATATATACTAATATATTAATAGATAATTCGAGACAAAGAAAAGAAAATAATTTGATATATAATATTAGCAATTATACTTTATTTCTACGCAATTCTTAAAATTATACTACGGATTAATATAGTAATAATATATTTTTAAATAAATTAAAATTAACAAGACAAATTTTAGCAAAAATTCAATAAAAATATCAAAAAAACTATAATTATATTTACAATATTTAAATTAAGCAAAAAGAGATACAATTTCTAAGAGAATAGTTGAAATTGTTATTTTTTCAAGAATCTATTAAGCAAGTCGAACACAAATTAGAAGATTAATTGTTAATTGCAACTAAATAATTTTTATCTCTATATTATTTTAAAAGAGTACTTTAGTTCAAGAACTTACAACAATATTTAAATTATAAAAAATATAGAAAAGATTATATCGAAGATAGCTATATATTTTAATTAAGATTTAACTAGAAACAATTAAAAAAAAGATATAATAAAAATAGAAAAATAAATTTAATATAATAAAAAATTACTAAAAGCAAATAATTTAATTATCTTAGTATTTCTTAAATTAGAACTTCTTTTATTAAGGAAGTTTCTTAAAAAAATTCTTTTATATTAAAAAGAAAATATCTTTTTTGTTTAATAGATAGATCTAAAAAAATCTTTTATAGTTACAATATTACTAATTATATTATAGTCTACAAAAGACATTTTTGTATTAATACAATTCGACTCTCTTTTTATTAGTAGTTCTCTTTCTTCTTTTATTAGTAGTTTCTCTTTTCTTTTATTAGTAGCTCTTTTTTTCTATTAGTAGTCTCTTCTCTTTTATATTTTAATCTCTCTTTTATTAGCAATTTTGTTCTATTAGCAATTCTCTTTTATTAGTAGTTCTCTTTTTATAACAACTCTCTTTTTACAACAATTCTCTTTCTAAAACTTCGATTTTTTATACAACTTTCTCGACTATAATAAGCTAAAATCGATAATCTATAATTGTATTATTAATTTAATATTGCTATTTTTTGCTATCTACTTGTAAGTTAAAATAAACAAATAAAAAAAGTTTCTAATAGACAATCTTAAACAAGAAGTTTGTAAAAAATATTTATAGACAAAAAGATTGCAATATAATAGATTTCTCTTAGTATTTAGCAACTTAATTTATTAAATATCTATTTTATAATTATTTTGTTATATAATTTGACGTTAATTTTAACAAACAATAAAGAGATAAATTTATAGATTGCTAAGATATAATTCTTTTTTTTTTAAATTTCGACTATATTGTTTTTATCTTTATTACTAGACTTTATTGCTACTAAATCTCTAGATTTTATCTTAATTTTTTGTACTCTTTTTAGCAAGTATTATATATTATATATTCTATATATATTCTTTAATTTTTGCAATAAAATTAAGAAAGTCTTTTACAACTACACAATTTATACTAAAAAAAATAGTACAACTAATAATAAAGATTACAAAACTACAAAAAAACAAACAAAAGTTGCAAAACTTAAATTAGATACAAAATAATAGAATTTCGAAATTAAAAATTATAGAGCAAAATACTACAACAATATTCCTTAATTTAGCAATATATAAATTTAAATATTTAGCTATTGCAATTATTATTTTTTGTATTTCTTTTTTTCTTTTTTTCTAAATATTTGTAAAATTATACAAATCTCTAATTAGACAATAGAATCTATTTAAACAAAAAAAATTTGAAATTCTAAAATTGCAACAACTAAAAAAGACTTTAAATATAAAAAACGTTGTTGCAATAAACAAAATTCTAGAGTTAGATTATACAATATACTAAATTTGATACTCTAGAAACTAATTTAAAAAATAGCAAAATATATTAGAAAAAACAATTATAAACTACAATATATTCTAGAAACTAATATAAATTAATCTATCTTTAATTATTTAGTATAATTATATATTTCTTTAACTAATTGTAAAAGTCTTTTATTGTTTATCTTAATAAATATATTGAGAAAGTAAGATATATATATTTTTTAAAAATATTACAATTGCAATTTAATTCTTTTATTATTTTAAAAATATTGCAATTGCAATTTGATTCTTTAGTTATTCTAAAAATAGTCTTAATTATTTATTATCTTTTAATAATAGTCAAATCTTGCAAACTTAATCTTCTAAATATTGTTAGTTAAGAAGTCGACAACAAATCTAATAAAAAAAAATCTCTTTTATAGCTATTGTTAAAAAATCTGTATCTTAATTATTTTTATCTATTTGTTAGATTTGTGTCGAAATACTATAATCGATCTAATCTAGTGTTAATACTATTTGATTCGACACTATTCGATTCTATATTATATAATTGATCTAGATAGCTTCGATCAATATATATAGATAGACTTTGTTCCAACTTCTATATAGTAACTAACTATTCTACTATCTATTATTTTGACAAATTATAAGCTCGAAACAAAACAAGAAACTTATCTATTTGTTAACTAGAATATCTAAAGTATAGCTAATAAATCAAACTAACAATAGATTTACAATTACTACTATTAGCTAAGTTTTTGTTAATTTCGAGTATACAAAAGCTAACAATTAATTATCTCGATATTCAAATTAGTTTTTAAGAATCGAAATATTAATACTATAATATTGTCGAAACAATAATTGAAAGACTATTGAAATTTGTCGAACAATTAATTTTTTAATTACTTAAACAACTAGAATCTTTAATTATTAACAATCGAATAGTTGATATTTAGTTAAAAATTCTAGACACAAACTTTTTACTAAAAGAACTAATATAAGTTGTAAAAACAACTAAGTCTATCTTATTTGCAATTTGTTGCTTTTGTCGAAGAACGCTAATTATTTTTAACAAATATTTATTAATAATAAGTTCTAAAAATTTGAAGAATCAATTTTATAATAATTATACAACTAGAAATCGATAATTAAATAGCTAATAATTAGTCGAAGACATATTATTAAAATAAGACAAGATTTTGTTTTAATATATTAATAAAAAAAACTAAATTACTAAATTTTCTCAATCTTTGTTTTTCTATTTATTGCAAAATTCTCTTATTAATAATTAAATAAATTAACTTGTTAGCTTAATAACTAAAACAAGTACTAGTTAATTTCTTTTACTACAATATACAAAACAAATTAATAAATTGAATCGCAAATATATTTCAAAAATTGAAATAATTTTATTAATTACTTTAAAAGCAGTATCTAGATATAACTCTTAATTGAACAACAATTAATTTTGTTTAAATAGAATAAAAAAGTTCTTAATTATTGCAAAAACACAAAAGACTTAAATCAAAAAAATTAATACTTAGTCTTATTAAAATAAAAAAACTAGAAAGATTATTTTAACAATTGCAAAGACACAGAATAGCGCAGCTATCTTTATAACTATTAAAATTAAAAAAAAAGAAATTAAATAATCTAGCTAGATTCTAGATAGTCAACAAATTCTATTTACAATTAAGCAAAAATAACAATCTAATCAAGAATTATCTATTAATACTCTCTTTTTTAAACAAATTAAATCTATTAAGTTTGTTTAAATCTATATTTGTTATAATTTTAAGATAAAACAACAAAAATATAAGATTTATTTAAGAACTTATTAATTGCTTATCTATTAGAACTTTGCTTAATCTATAGTTAACAAAATTAATTAGATAGATACTATTAACAAAAAAAAGTATATTTAGCTATTTTTTTTATTTAAACTTTTTGAAGAGTATCTATTAAACTAGATATCTAACTCGAATTTTGTTAATTTACTTAATTTTTGTAGTTTAACAATTAGAATATTTTTATTAAAATCTTTATTGCGCAATTGTGTTTCTTTACTATATTTACTAGTACTATTGTCTATTGCTTACAAGTTATTAGTAAAGTTTTAAAAATAGCAAATTATATTAATACTATTATAGTTATTAGGATTTTTGTATTCTCTTTTGTAACTCTAAAATAGATTGCTAGAATCAACAATAATATAAGTTTTTTTGTCTAAAAACGTAATTTGTTTAAAGTTCTTAAATAGATTAAGTTCTAAAAATATATTAAATTAAAAATTAAATTTGTCAATTTATTTAATATAATTATTAAAGAACAAGTTAAATACAATGCTAGCAACAAAAAGTATATAAATACGCTTCAAAATATTATTAATAAATATCTATATTACAATATAAAAAAGATTAATCTAATTAAAAAGATTTATTAGAAAATTGTTAAAATATACAAATTTAAAAAATCAAATATATTAATAAGAATTTTTGTTAAATTCGAGTCTTTTAAGACTTTCAATTGTTAAAATATTAATAAATACAAAATTAAGTTTTGCAATATTATTAATAAACTATCTATCTATTCGAGTAATTTAGCTATAGATAAGAACTAATTTATCTTTAAATATTTAGCTAATTTTAACAATATTGCTTGTCTTTTTATTAATTAATAAGTATTAAAATATAATTTTTTTTTATAAAGATAATATTTAAAAGCAAAAGCTATCTACTATTATTTATAATTACAAGAGTTAATATATTAATTTAATAAATATCTCAATTATTAATATTATCTTAATCTTAACAACAATTACTAGATTAATTACTACTATTAGAAATACTTTTTTTATTGTTAGCAACTCTAGCTTTGTATATATTAAACAAAAGAAGTATACAAATTGCAACAAAATAGATTATTAAAAATCAAATTACTAAAACTTATATTTAGAATTATATTTTGTTTTAAAAAGCAATAGTTTCGAAAACAATTAAAACAATAGCAAAAATTAATATTGTTAAAATTACAATAATTAAAAAAACAATTAAAAGAAATTTAAATTTAAAAAGAATAAAAACAAGTTTAAATCTAAATTTAATAAAAATAAAAATAAAAATAGTAATAATAAAGAGTAGAAAACTATTAAAGCAATATTTTATAAATATTATTTTATTTTTATTATTGTAACAATTCTATTTACAATTTCTAAATTGTTTGTTTTTACAACTATAGTATTAGCTTTTATTGTTAGCTATTTTTTACGCAAATAAATTTTCGACAAAAAATATTTACAATATATATTCGAGAACTTTAGTATCTTTATAGTTTACTCAAAAATATTTTAAAAATTAGTCGAAAATATAAAAAACAATTTATTTGCTATAGATACTAAAATTATTTGTTTATTTATTAGATACAAAAATAAAAGAGCTTATTATATTACAATTTACAATATATAATATATATTTAATTCTTTCTACAATTCAATTTTCTATAGCTAGTTAAAAGATACTAATATTGTTCGAAAAATTACTAATTATAACTTTTCTATTAATATTTAGCAAATTTAAGCAAATAAAAATTTCGATTTTTATTTTTGAAATTTAAAAATATTTATTGTATTTTTTGTTATTGCTATTACTCTATTAACAATTAATAAAAATACAATAACTATATAGTACAAATAATCTAATTATTTAAATAAACAAAATATCTACTAGCTAATTTGCAAAAATACTTTCGATTTTATTAAATTATCTTTAAATAATATTTGTATCTCTTATATATGCGCAAAAAGCAAAACAATATTTTATCAAATTTCTATTAAATTTAATTGCTAAAAAAACAATTTTATTTATATTAATATTATAAAACTTATACTTCTAGACAATTTTAATAATACTTGCTATATTTGTATTTAGCTAAATAATAAAATTAAGTATTTGCAAATAAAATATCTTAAAAACAAGAATAAAATTAGAAATAATTTTCTTTAAATACTATATTAACAAATTTAAATATAGAAACAACAAATATATTTACATTTATATTAATAACAATAATAAATATATAAATAGAGTTTTTTAAATCTAATACAAAAAGCGCAAAATATATATCAAATTAATAGTTGCTATTTTTTTTAAAATAAATAAATATATTAAATCTTTTAATTAGATTTTAATACAAAAAATTAATATTATAAGTAATTAAAGGTACTAACTTAATTGTAAATTTCTAATTAAAGATTATTTAAACAATTAATTTATATTACAATATTTTTTCTATTATTAAGCGCTTTATTATTTTTTTCGAAACAAATATTAAATATCTTTATAATTAC
>JAABUL010002667.1_pt1 | contig 28866 bp, 44 predicted proteins | sample 5559151 | NCBI WGS metagenome assembly JAABUL01 (sample SAMN10711876, study PRJNA513368) | rock metagenome | isolation source: Antarctica rocks | place: Antarctica: Victoria Land, Pudding Butte sud
CAGCTGAGTTGGTTGGGGTTGTGGTGGCGGGATTGGAGGATGGATTTGGGGTTGGGTTTTGTGGGTGAGGATGTTGAGTGAGCGGATGAGAATGGGAGCGGTCGGGTTGATGGAATTTTGGAGGTGGGTTGTTGATAAGGTAGGCGAGAATTTTGAGGGAGTGGGTTTGGTTGCGGTGGTGATTTGGTGGGCGGAAGATTGGAGGTTGAGTTTATCGAATGGATTAATGTCATGGACAAGGTCGGGATTTGGTGCTGTATGGTGGTAGGCAACATGTTCCATATGGCATTTCGAAGAGCTAGAAGATTATGCTAGGCACCGGCAAAGATTGGGTTGGCGAGGGTCGGCTGTGAATGGCGCTGTGGTTCGTGGTGGAGGGTAGGGTGATATCGAGCGATCATGTCTAAGGGTGAGTGACAATCCAGTCGATATTCATTTCGACATGTGACATCAAGTGATACCAACAGGAAGTGAAAAGCCCGAATGGGCACGGTGTGTGGGGATCAGGTTAATTCGTGAGAGTATAGAGTGTTTTAGAGGGATATGATTTGCGAAATATGGACGATGTCCATAGGAGATGTACGAACGCTTTTATTGGAATACGTTAAGAGCTGTGTTTGTACTTGATAGGAGCGGACTTATACAGCTTTATTGAATTGATGAAGTAGTAAAGAGCCCAAGACCAACCTAGCCATGCCCGAATGGCAGGGTAGGTACATGGGTTCAAGCGTGAATTGTGCTTCGCGAACCTCATGGCAAGAACAATGAGATATTTATCAAGTGGAGGGTAAAAGCCGGCCATAGATCCAAGTGGATCGTTTATGTGGAGTGAGACTGAAGACAAAATCATTGGCCAAACGAATAGCCAGGAGAGAATTAGCAAGAGGAGACACATAGCGCGTGATACAACACGTATCCGTCTTCTAGGAAGGCAGAGCGTAGTGTCAGATGGCAAAAAGCCAGGATAGCGCCGTAGAGGTGAGAAGCTCGCTTGAAGGGGGTTGAATATTGGCGGCAAGTTAGTGATAGGGACCATAGAGAAGAAATTATGGGCCAGCGGAGAAATAGACGAAGAGCGTGAAGGCCATGTTTCCACCAGAAATAATCATTGCGGTGCTTGTCCCGACTGGAACGAAGGCACTGAGCATGCAGGGTCAGACATAATGGTATTGCCAAATTGAATAGCTGGAATGAGAGCCCTGGAGTCTTTTGTGATGGGCCGTAGACGTCGATGTAGAAAAGGAAAGACTTAAATCTTTGAACGAAGGACGCCGAGGCAAATGAATCAGTCGTCAAACCAAAGCTCGAAGGGCAGGAAACATGTGCTTGAACAAATCTGATTGGGTTCAGAACAGATGCGGTAGAGCCCAGAACCAAGCTACTTGCACTTTGCGAATACTGGCAGGAACGTAGCAAGAGTGAATGTAGTATACAGGACAAGCGGCATGGGTAAATGGTAGCAAAACAGAGAGATGTAACGGCTGCTGATGGAGATGATAAGGGGGATCAAAATTGTAGATATAAGACCGGATTGTCAGCCAGTAATCGGCAGCAAGGTCGCATAAAAAACGGGTGTATGGCCCCAAATGGACAGTCGCTGTCAGATATACTGTTGTAGCAATCAGAGACTTTGTTATCAAAGGCATGGACTGTGAATGACGGTGCACTCGACTACGAGAACAGAAAGGGGTAAGAGCTTTCTGAATTGGATTGTGGTACGTTCTGTCTTCTGTCGCGAGTGTGTCAACATCGCATGGAGGGGGACGGAGGAGCGCCAAGAAAGAGATGCCTCGGCACATGCACTCCGCTTTCGGGTCTTGGCAAAACTCGGCTTATCTTCGGCAATCTGACTCAAGCGGATTTCTAATCTACCCCACGCCAGCCCACTTGTTCCTCCATCACTTCTCCTGCTATCGCTGCTCCACCAAATATCGTCGTATTGACATTGACTGCGGAACAACAGCCATGGCTGGCTGGCAAGGTCGCAAGGGACCGAATGTCTCACACTACCTCGCCAACCTCAATGCCCTTCCATCCGCTCATGACGTGGTTGACGACAATTTCAATATCGACAAAGAACTGGCCCAATTCACCAACACCGAGTTCTTGGACTTTGATACCGGCAATTTCCTAGAGCAGAGCGTGCCAGACTACGATGCTGATGGAAAGAAGAATGTCGATGATGCGAAAGGGTTGGATTTTGTAAATGGTATGGACGCTACAGGTCTCATCTGTCCACGCGTTTACCTCTCAACGATGCCTCCAATATTAGACGGATAGCAGCCAGATACAAAGCCAATGCTAATCCCGCACTACACAGGTACCTACCCATTCACAGACATCGATTCCTTCCTCCCACAGGACATCCAGCCCTCCCTCCCTCCCACGCTACAAAACCCATACGCCACAGCCCACAACACCCTCCCCCCCATCTCCTACACCAACCCCACCTCCCCCGTTACCTTCAACTCAGACACTTACCCCAGCCAACAACGCGCCCTCTCCTCTCCCACCTCCGCCGACTCCAGCTCAACCCCCTCCGCGCCAGACGCCCCAGAAACCCCCGCCTCCCGCCACGCCGCCGAAGAAGACAAACGCCGCCGCAACACCGCCGCCTCCGCCCGCTTCCGCGTCAAAAAGAAGCAGCGCGAACAAGCGCTCGAGAACACCGCCAAGGAACTCGAGAACAAAACGCTAGCGTTGGAGCAGCGCATTGGGCAGTTGGAGACGGAGAATGAGTGGTTGAGAGGGTTGGTGGTTGAGAAGCATGGCGGCGCCAAGGAGGATTTGAGGCTGAGGTGGAGCGGGGAGGGGGAGCGGAGAGGTGGCGGGTGGAAGAAGGGGGTTGGGACTGAGGGTGGGCAGGAGCGTGAGAATGCTTGAGTGATATGATATGTATGGATGAGGGTTCTTGTGTTTAGCGGTTTGTAGGTGGGTTGATCTGGATACATAAGTTGCACCACTAGTTGCAGATGTCATTATGCCTGCAATAAACTCTAGATATACGATTGTGTTTGAAATCCCATCTGCTCACCACTCCATCCCGCCTTCCAGCTCAAACACCATCGTGAAACTACTACTCACAACTCTCATTTTCCCTGTAATCCCTTTTAACCTCTACTCGCATTCAAAATCCCACCTCTTCACCACTCCATCCCGCCTTCCAGCTCACCACTCCATCCCGCCTTCCACACCCACTGCACGCACATACAACAAATCCCGTCCCGTCATCTCATCATCCCTGGAAATCCTAGGGTGCAATACAAATTCCCACCCCTTCAAAATACCACCCATTCAAAACCCCCACCCCTTCACCAACCCGTCCATGCCGGAATATTCGATCTGCGTTATCGATCTGCGTTATGAGAATATACACTCTTATATCCTCTCTAGTCACCCTTACCACCCTTACCACCCCTACCATAAACACGAATGATCTTACTGCCGAACAGCTTTCTAATCATGTTCAATGGTTGTTCTTTGAAGGCAGGTTCTGGGGCGTGGGTGCTGGGATTAATTGGATCTGTGTTGTTCCTTAAAGCACCTCATTTCTTTGTGATTTTAGTATCTAGCTCTTGGCTGAAATCTCTGGAATAAGTGCTTTGCCCTGCAGGATATGGGGGGTTCTGGGGTGGGATTTTTGGGTTTTAGTGGATAGTATAGAGGAGATCTGTGTCATGTGGAAGTATTTCTGAGGAGCTGTGGAGGCGTGGTGGGGGAGCTGGTTGATGGTGGTGGGTGGTGGGCTTTGGAAGGAGTGGCAGATCCGAGGTGGTATTCCAACTGGTGATGATTATGCAATCGTTGACGTATGGGAAGGAAATTGTTTGATGCACGCGAAGAGTGGTAGTCCATTGATCGGTAGAACTTTTTGCTATACTAAAGTAATCATATACAAGAAACCCCAATGTGGTTGATGCGAGCCAAGAATACTATAGCCTCCCACAGGGTATCAAACAGATGCGTTCCCACTTCTCCACATGTACCGGAGTCACCGCACCCGCTATTTTGAGAGCTGAGGGGTCAGTGAGTTTGTCCAATGTTGGCCAGTCATCAGATCACAGTGTCAGTATTTGGCCAATTCCCCATGCGTTGTTCTGATCAGCTTCTGCGTCCCCGTCAACGGATTTTTCGGATGCGGGAGGCGTGGGCAGCATCGTCTGCGTTGTTAGGGGGAAGTAGGCGATGTTATTCCTGTTGAGGATCTTCGCGCAGATGTCGGCGTTGAAGGTGGTCATGTATGCTTCGTCTAGAGGTCGATATTTGACACCGGCGTATTTGCGGTATCTGGGAAATGATTAGTGTGTTTGGTTGATGGGGGTGGAGTAGGCGGCACATACTCCGTGATGATGGCGGGCATTGTCCAGCCTTGGAGCTTCCGGTAGCTGGCCACCATACATCCTGTTCGGTGCTGTGATATGTATTAGGCTTTGCTTGCTTTACTCTGGCTGGGACAGGGATGAGACTTACTTTTCCCTTGTTGCAATGGACCAGCATTGGATGACAGGTCGAGTCCAGCATGATCTTCTGGATATCGATGATCGTCTTGATGGGAATGATTACGGACGGGGTTTTGTGCGCTGGGACCAGGATGCGAATATGTCGAATACCGGCTTCTTCAACATATTCGTTGAACTCGGCCGAGTGCTCGGTGTCGACCAGGGTGCTGTGACTCATTAGCCCTTGGTTCTTGCAGTTTCTGAGGACGGAGTAAGCCAGCTCACAGGATAGTCTTCAACCCCAAAGACCTCAGATGCTCAAGGTTCTCGGGATAGGGAAAGCTGCTTCGGTATATTCCCGGCGCTACTTCTCCGAAATTATTCACGGTGCCGGAATGGGGAGATGGTGGGCCAGAGTCTTCGACGCTGAAAGTGCCTTTTGTGCTGACTTTGTCCGAACTTTTGGAGGAGATGAGAGGGCCGTGGCGGGAGACGATCTTCTGCTGGCTTTTGAAGTCCATGCTAGTGGGGTTGCAGGTGGGGGTGGGGGTTGTAGGCGGGTTTGTTCTGTGTCGTTGTTTCCAATCCGATCCTCGCAATCTGTACACACTGCTGAAAATTGAAGAAGTAGAATACGAGAGACGTCCCTCGGGAATGATTTCGGGTTAGAGAATTGTTAACGACATCGTCCAGAGTGGTAGGTGGAATAGTGTATATTCCGTTGTATGTCCATCGTGATGCTTGGTTATTGGAAAGGTGTAGCTGGTGGGCAGGTAGATCTATGACTTGACACTGTGGTGTAGAGAAGCAGCAGAAATGTGTGAAGAGTGGACAATGTTGTTGGAAAAGGAAAGAGATTGAAGTAGAAATAAAAATGGATTACTCAGTTGCGGATCCGGGGGTGCCAAGGCGCCAATTTCCGCCGACTCTGGCCTTGGCGCTTTAACCGATCCGCCGCTTCAACGAACTCTGGTACCTTTGTTACTTCTCTCTTAGAGAGATTCGACTCCCCGCACGACCGCAGCGGTCTGAGACTTACCACTCTATGAGATACCGAGAAATGATGCCTTCTCCTCTCAAGACAGGTCTATGGGCCTGTGCACATCCTGACTTTCTCCATTGTGTTCATATTTTAGAGCGAGGAGAACCCTCGAGTTCTACGGGCAGACGACGTCTCTTCCGTTGAGCCATCGGCAAATTTTAGTCTATATTGCCATTACACGAGGCGCAGGACAAAGCCTATGCAGCTACTCTGGTGACAGCTGGGCGTTCTCAAGGCCTTCCACTTTTTTTCCGACGAGTTGTGGGCGTACTTGGGGTATGATTTTCACCTGCAAAGTCTCAGCCGGTAGGCTTCACGGCTGACCTTCCACGGGTCAGCCGCTTGGAACCAGCCCGTGTCTGTGAAGAACGACCTTTCTTTACTCCCAGTCTAAGATCCAGGGCTCAATTGTGTGCAAAGTAACGCGAAACTCTGTTGACAGATTGAGTTCAGAAGTGTAAGCATCAAACAACTCGAAGCCATTTCGGTGTGGCTTGCTATCTTCCATTCATGGCTTTTGCTCTTCAGCCTCTCCTAAGCCAAACATGTCGATTGAGTTTCTCCATGCCGCTTCGCATACCTCTTCGGTAGTTACTCCCTTGACTTTAGCAATGACGTGGGCGACGTATGGAATAGTAGCTGGCTCATTGCGACCCTTGACCATTGTGTCTTTTGTCCATTTCTCTTTCTTGACCGACCTGGGTATTGGCGGAGCGTCTTCTTTATATTTGGCGGAGGCATGAGAGGGTCTCATTTCGCACTAGATCAAAGCATTAATCAACCTGGGCTGACCAATGCTGCGAACGGCGTCCAATAATGCACTCTTGCCGGATACGGAATGTGAAAAAGATGGAACAAGCGTACCCAAGGCCCATCGCTCTCGATCTGCAACCTTTCGAGCGGAACAGCTTTCACAACCTCAAGGTTCTCTTCCGTCTTCATACTGCACCCATTGATACCAATGTCCAATCCCAAAGCCACTAGCCTTTCCATCTCCTCCAGCGTTCCAGTGAAGCTATGCACGAGCCCCTTCTTCGGAAGTTGAGACAGCTTATGGGACAGCAAAGCCTCGAAGTCCTCACTGGCAGCACGAGAATGCAGAAAGAGCGGCATCTGCACCTTCACAGCAACCTCCAGCTGAGCCTCAAAATACTTCAACTGCTGCTCCTTTCCAGTAAGAAATAATCTATCGTAATCAAGTCCAATCTCGCCATAAGCCGTAGCAAACCCACGCTCCTTCGCAGCCGTAGCCAGGGATGCGAGCTCGTCAAGTAATTTGCTAGGCCCGCCGGGATGAGTATCAAACATCTTTGCAGAACACGGATGTACGCCGACGGTGGCAAAGCAGCGTCCTGGATACTTCTCCGCCAACTCAACGGCTTTCCTGGATTCTTTCAGGTCAGAACCAGTGACCATAAGCTTAATGCATCCTGCGTCGACGGCGCGCTGGATCACGTGCTCGAGGTCGTCTTCGTGGGCTTTTTTGCCGTGGTAGATGCCATTGAAGACGGGGTCCGTGAGATTGATGCCGACCTATGATGGACTTATTGGATCTTACTCTGATATCGTTTAGATTTGACTTACATCTGCATATCTGAGCTTCTTGGGCGCCTCAGCTGGCTTTGAAGACATTGGAGGGATGACTTGGTGGACTGATCGATGGACGGGTGCAGAGAATTTCGTGGGCGCGACTCCTCGCAATCTCAACGACCTCGCGCCTCCAACAGCAGAGCAGAGACCCTTGGAGCTCATCAGATGGAAGGACTTGAGGCTATCATATTTCTCATGGTGATTTGATGATGCACGTCCTAAGAGGGACTTCCGTCAATGTGTGGCGGTGCATCGTCTCATCGGCGACCTACAGCGACCTCGCAAAGCCTCCTCGAAGCAAACATCAGGTTTTGGGCATCAATCACATTGTCAGTAGATCGACTTTCGACAAGTAAAGATGTATCGCCATTGGCTACCAGCTCGAGGCCTTGCATATGCGGTTTGTTTGAGGACATGCGAGACATGCCTTCCCTTGCTGTCATCGCGTGCCTTGCATTCCATAGCTTTCACTGTCATAGTTCAGAGTGGCCAGGAACCCCTTCTTCTCATTATGTCTATTTTGTCTATATCATCAGGGCATCTCTGTTCCTCTTTTCAAAGTTGCATCTCTTCTCTTGCATCTATCAGAAAATATCGACACTATGTTAGTAGGCGACTTCGGAAGACTGACCCCAACAACCCTCCTTGTACGTCTTCCTCCTCATCCTCAACAGAACCATATGACACTAAAGACCGGCCTAGATAATTATATGGCTCCTGACCGCCATCGCTATCATCTTCGTGATCCTCCGAACCGCCATCCGCTTCTACGTCCACCGTAGCATCTCCATCGACGTCGCCTGCGTCTATGTCGCCCTCGCAATTCTCATATCTACAGCAGGAATCTACACCAAAATCGCCCCCATCATGTTCGAGCTCGATCTGGTATCGAGCCTAAAAGCAGCGCCCACTGCCGGATTCGAGGAACGAGCAGATCTCTATCTCAGATGTCAATTCGCCCTCATTGTTCTCTTCTGGACCTCCGTCTGGGCTGTTAAATCTTCAATATTGATGTTCTACAAAGATCTATTCGAGAGGCTACCGCGGCAGAAGAGATATTGGTGGTTTGTATCCGGCTACGTAGGGTTTTCGTACCTGGCCTGTTGGGCTACGCAAATAGCCTCCTGCTGGCCAATCTCGACATACTTCAGTATAGGTGCGAACCCCATCCTGACTTACTCTTCCTCCGCTCACAGCACCAGGAAAGTGCAATAACAAAAGAGACACCGCGGCTTCGAACGACAGCCTCTACATCACAGCCGCACTCGACATCCTGGGCGATCTAATGAGTACACCCTCTCTCCCCAGCAACCACCATAACCCTCATTAACAGAAAACCTTAAAACAGTAATAGCCCTCCTGCTCCGCCAACTCTACGGCCTCCAAACCACGCAAATAAACCGCTCCCAGAAAATAGCAGTCGCAGGCATCTTCTCCCTCGGCGCCCTCATCGTCATCGTCGCTATTGTCCGCGTCGTTGAGATCAAAGCTACAACCCAGCATGTAGACCCTGTCTGGCTGGCATTATGGTCCATGGTCGAAGCGAGCGTCGGTAAGTCACACCTATTCCACTTCCACCCCATCCAACCATTTTCATCCACCTAACCCTATCCATCCTTCACCCACTCCCTCTCCTATCCCCTCCCCTCTCCCCTCCCATCTCCATCTCATCCCATCTCACCCCCAAAAAGCAGTAGTAGTATCCTGCCTCCCCTCCTTCCGCATCCTCCTCAGCGCCCGCTCCCACTCCTCCGCCTACAAACGCCGCAACCCTTCCTCCTCCCTCCACCCCTCCTCCACCTCCCCAACAAAGACCCGCTCCACCCTCCGCCGCACGCGCACTTTTCGCCTCGAAACCCTTCATTTGCAAAGTGGGCATGGAGATAAGACGGTCCGCGGAGATAGAGATGGGAATAAAGATACAGAAAGGGGCCATACAGATGCGGAAACAGCCCCAACAAGCACAACCATAACGAAAAGCAGTCGCACCGAAAGCCAAGAGGAGATTCTCCCGCCGAGAAATCGTGTTCTGGTGCGGCAGGATGTGGTGAGTGGGAACGAATTCTTGCGGATGTTGTGTGTTTGGGATGGGGTGCTGATGATTGTGGTGCGGGGCGTAGTATGTGGATCTGGAGATTGTTTAAGGGGGTTTATGGACGGAAGGGGTTTAGGTTATATGGAAGGAAGCATTCCTCGTCATTATGTCGTCTGGACGTCTTGTCAACAGCGACCAAGGCATCTTGTACTGGTGCGGCAGGATGTAGTGAGTCCTCTCCCCCCATTTTCCTCTTCCCTTGCCCCTCTATATCCTTGCTTTCTTTGGTTTTCAGGAGATCTAATGCTAAATATACTAACTACGGGTGGGGAGGTAGTATATAGATTTAGAGGGTGTCTAAGTGGGTTATTGATGGGTATGGAGAAGTATTTCTCGTCATTATTCTGTCTGCATGTATTGTCAACAGCGACCAAGGGATCATGTACTAGTGCGGCAGGATGTGGTGAGTTCTCTTCCCCCCTTTCCTCTTCCCTTTCCCCTCTGTTCTCTTTCGTCCTTTGGATTCTGAGCGGTGCTGATGCTGATGCTGATGCTAACTCCAATAGTGCCGGGGCCTAGTATATAGATTTAGAGAATGTTTGAATGGGTTATAGCTGGAGGTCTCAGGTTGTGTAGAAGCAATTCTCATTGTCATTCGGTCTGGACGTCTTATCAAAAACCACCGAGGAATCGTGTAGGATATAGTGAGTTCTTCCCCCCTACCCCCCCTTACTCTCTGTATCATGTCTCTTTCTACGGTCTTTTCCTTCCGGGGGTTCTAGTGCTGATTGTGACTGTGGGTAGGGTATAGTTCATAGATCTATCATCTATCATCCACCATCTATCATCTATCAACCATCCCATACTATATATACTTACATCCCTAGTCACTCCAGCTACTCCAGCTAGTTCAGCTAGTTGGGAAACTGTCCATGAGGGAATCAAAGTAGTAGTATAGATACTACTAACCTCTATAAATCGACATCCGTACTCTTCTCTTATACTCTCAGGCTCTAAAGAAAGGAGATTTAAGGTAGATTCCTTCCTTACTATATCACCATTCTACTGTTTCGTGGATCATTATATCTATACCTCTAGATAGCACTATCTACTACATCACCTAGAGTAGATTCAGGGCGGTCTTACTTTAATATGATTAGGGGGTTTCTTTGGTATTATATGTTAGATATTGTCGAAGGCGTTGTTTTGTTTGTGCATGGGTGGGTTGGTGGATGGAGGGGGGGTGGGGTAGTTGCATGGTAATTAGATGATGGGATATGGATATGCCAAGTAGTATCTGTTAGGTATGGGTTTGATTATGTGACGGACGGATATTTGTTTGAGAAGATGAGGGGGCTGTGGCTGAGGGGGTTGTATGAGATGGGACGGCAGTGATTAGTTATGTGGAGTTCTTGTTATCATTTTCGTGGTAAGATCTTGTTGAAAGTGTTGATATATATGCTCTTCTCTTATCACTTTTGCAAATCGAACGAACCACGGACCCACCTATCCATCCATCTATTCGCCACTCACCCCCAACAACAACCTAATGCTTCTCCCCCGCCTCCCCGGCCCCATCAAGATCCTCCCCCATCTCCCTCCCGCCAACAACAACCTTCTCACAATCCTGCAACACAAAAAACATCCGCGCCCACTCCGTCCGACTCACATTCCTCCACCCATGATTTGTGCTCCGCTGCACCGCCACATCCCCCCTCCCCAACACCCTCACGCCCTCATCCAATATCATCTCCACCTGCCCCTCAACCACGATGCCATAATCGAGACTCTGCGTACGATGCATGACTGCTTCGCTACCCGGTGCGAAATCCACTACGCGCGCTACGGTGCCTGAGGGGTTTGTGAGAGCTAGTTGCTTTGAGGCGAGAAGGGCGTCGTGGGTGTGGATGTCGGCGTTGGCGGTGAGGGTTGGGGGGAAGGAGGAGGTTGTGTAGACGACGTTGAAGGACATTGTGTTGTTGAGGAGGTTGGTCCATTGGGCGGGGCGGGTGGAGTGGATGGTGGCGGCGCCGGTGGGGGTGTGGGTTGTTATGTGGTGGGTTAGGCCGGGGAGGGAGGATAGCTGGCTTGGATTTGGGGGGCGAGAGGAGGTTGGTGTGGGCTCGTTGGTGAGGGGGCTGTGGACGGACATGGTGGGGGTGCCTTTGATGGGTTAAGATCGATTGGGGACCTGGATATGTCGTCTTTGCTGTAAATCTTTGGTGGATGAGGGACGTTTGAGGGGTGAAAAAATTCGCCGAATGAGAGAAGGTGGTGCCGATGATTGCGTACTCAATTGGTTACCGACAGTCTGAAATTGCGGAGTGCAGTGCATTAGGCCGATCAGATCACGACGTCGTCGCTGACGAGTTCGGCATCGATAGCTATACGTGTGTATATTCTGACAAGATGAGGTTTGAAGCTTCTCCATTCTGGTCACCTAAAATGCTGAGGTAGGCAAGTAGCACACCAACAAGCTGTAAGAAAGGTGTTGGTGCTCTCCGGGGACTTTTCGCCATCTCCTTTCATTTCGTAACGGGCCAGAGAGGGTACTTAGTTGAGGACTTTGTTGTCTCCTGCAGTGGTAAGTAGCCGGAAAGACCTCTTCCTCTTATGATCCGCTTCACGACCATCCTCATCACATCCGACTGTCCAACTCACGATGACCACAAAATCCTCCGGCCTCGTCACGCTTTCTAGCGGCATCAGTATCTCTCTCTCATTCGCAGGACTTAGATTTTGATGCGGATCATCTGCCGGGTTCATAATCCTCAATTGAACTCTCAAGTGCTTCAACGCCTTCATTTCACCAACCATCTCCCAATGAGCTTGCCACTTAAACCCTGCGGAATTAAAGAAACGACGACCGAGATTTCCACATATCAGTCCATATTTCAAGTCCAACGCCCTTATATCGTTGAACCGAGACGGTAGCACTTTCTCCTTCCACACCATCAACGTATCTATACTATCAACCAAAAAACATGGCGCCGAATATAGCAAGCGTATGCCTTCGGCATATGTCAGTCGACACGTCCGTAATAGCTCCAGCATGCCTTTCATCCCCATCGGCACATCGTCCAGCCTCCGCCCATCAAAATCTTTTATAAATTGTAAATAGCTCATGAAGTCCTCTGTCGATTCCAGCGAGCCCAGACAGCCATGACGTTGCGCCTCTGGTTCGTGGGGCATCCGACATCGAACGCATGTGAGGCGGTCCTTTGTGCGGAAAATATGAAGGGGCTGGTTGGAGCCGCCGAGGACGACAATATAAATCTGATGACGGAGTTCGTAGGGTAGAGAGAGGAGGTAAGACTGATGCTGTGGATCAAGAACGGGCCTGGAGGCCTGAGGTGGGGGTGTGAGGTTGTGGATGCGTGAAGGGAGCGGCGGGGAGTATAGCCAGGGACAGGAGCCCATGTTGTCGATGTAGGGGCTGAGATGGCGGATATTATGTGCCATTGTCGCTGCTTGTTGTGAGGATAATTGATCAAGATATGCGTATCTGGTTCTTGATAGTCTTGAGTAAATGATCTATTAAGCTTGGTAGGGGAGATGTGCTATTGATCCAAGATCTGGCTATTGACAATTAACACAACAATGCTATACCTATTTCGAGGTCAACGGTGGCATAGTTTCCCAGGCCAGCGGAGCTGGTATAAGTTGGAGCATATAGGCATGAACATGCTCTCCTCCGAGCTCCAGATAACGCAGCTGTACCTATGATTAAGAATAGAACTTCGTGTTGGTGCGATAGACTAGGCAGCGGCCAGAGGAACGGAAGTCATGTTCTTCCGTTCCGCATTCCACCTGAGACGAGACTAGCTTGCCTTGGCACCTTCACACCTTGACTCTCAAAACATCCGAGGAGAGAATCCTTTAAAAGTCCCCAACGAGCTGATTGTGAATTAGAATTGTGTCTCGAACTGATTTAGAGAGGTATGCTATGAGCCTGGGATGGAAGGTAGGGTATCAGTCGCTTGAATAGCTTTGGGTACGGATTCTGTTGGGGAGCCGCGGAGTGATATGTAATAGAGGATTGCACGATTCGCGTGGAGTACTGAACGTAACTAAACCTGATAGTGATATCCCAATGAAATCCTGTCCTGTAAGCCTTCTTCCTGGAGAGGTGCAGGATTCTCTTGTCGGGACATTGCTTGCGTCACAGAGAATCCGTACTGTATGGTGAGGAGATGGGATAGGTATGGGAGTTGATCAATGATGACTCTGTGCATTATCAATCGAGCACGCGCACGCGCAAACTGATCACTGTACAATATCTGCGCACCGGCTATCCAGTCCTTCCTCCTCTATGTACCCCAAGAATGTTTTGACATCTACCACCAATCGCCCTGCGCATGCATGGCAGCAGCCACCTTGCTGAACCCGGCGATGTTGCTTCCAGCGACCAGACTGGGGAATTCGCCCTCGGCTGGCTCGACGTATTCCTTTGCAGTCTCGAGTCCGTTCTTGAAGCATGATTCCATGATATCCTTCAGCTTGTTGTCGACTTGTTCTGTGGTCCACGACATGCGTTGGCTATTTTGTGCCATCTCAAGGCCGGAGACGGCGACGCCGCCTGCATTTGCTGCTTTGCCTGTTGCCATGTGTCAGATGATGTTGCAATTGGGTGTGAGAGTGGGTGATGACTTACCAGGTCCATACCAAATAGCTTGCCCTTTCTGCTCCTTTCTATGCTTCTCGAAAACCCCAATAGCCTCCTGCGAGCAACCCATATTGCTTCCTTCAGCAATGAACTTGCACCCCTGCTTTATCAATGCCTCGGCCTCTTCCTCGGAGACTTCGTTTTGCGTCGCAGATGGGAGCGCCACATCCACGTTCCCAACATGCTTCCATGGTCGCTCACCCTCCACATACTTGAACTTCTCCTTGTGGCTGTCGGAGCTCATCAACTCGGTCAGCTGCTTGCGCTTAACCTTCAGGTCCGCGATATAAGCCACATCTTCTGAATTGATACCCTTGTCGCTGGTGGCGATTATGGTGCCTTTGCTGTCGGAGAGGGAGACGATCGTTGCGCCGAGCTCGATGGCTTTGAGCGCAGCGTATTGAGCTACATTGCCGGATCCAGATATGGCTACCTTTTTGCCTTTGAAGGTTTCCTTGCCGCCTGACGCGTACTGGATCATATGTTGGACGTACTGCACATACCATCAGCGACTGTGAAGACTTTGTGAGCAGGGGCTTGACGTACGTAGACGAGGCCGTAGCCAGTGGCTTCTGGCCTTATCAAACTACCACCAAATGCTCCGCCCTTGCCAGTCAAGCAGCCTTCCCAAAGTGTAGTCTGCGACTTGTAGGCACCGAATAGCCATCCGATCTCGCGACCCGAAACACCAATATCTCCGGCGGGAACGTCTGTGTTGGCTCCAATGTGCTTGCTGAGTTCTCGCATGAAAGCTACGCAGAATTTGCGGATTTCATTGTCTGACTTGCCCTTGGGGTCGAAGTCCGCTCCTCCTTTGCCGCCGCCAATGTTCACTGAAAGAGAGTAATGAATTAGCCACGAGCACTCGCTGGCTGTGGATACACAAGGAATGATGAGGGTTGCTTACAGCCAGTCAAGGCATTCTTGAAGATTTGCTCAAAGCCCAAGAACTTGAGAATGGACAGGTTCACTGTGGGATGGAATCGAAGACCACCCTTGTATGGACCCAAGGCTGAGTTGAATTGCACACGGTATCCACGGTTCACTTGCACCTCGTTCTTGTCATCCTCCCACACTACGCGAAATTGTATGACGCGCTCAGGGATGGCGGCGACCTTCAGCGCGGTTTTGTATTCGGGGTTCTTCTTGAAAAGGGTCGAGTTTTCAAGTGTAGAGGCGAGTTCTGTTGGGGTAAACCGTCAGCGGAAGGACTCCTCAGCTATCTTATAGTAGGAGCATACCTTTGTACGCCTGCTCGAATTCTGGCTCTGAGGGAAGATTTGACATGGCTGGTGTGGTTATGTGGTATTGTTCGCGTTTCAGATCTCCTCGAGGGTCGAGAGACTTTGGACGAGTGTATACGAAATGGTGGAAAGAATTCAGGGCTCGGTGTGATGAGATAGTGTTGAGGTTGGCTACACCGGGGTGTACGACGTAGCGATGGGCAATGGCACAACTGTCACCGTTGTATCTCCGGTTCGCGACCAATGGGCTGGCGGACTAGACCTTCTTGGCTAGTAGAGCCACTTCGCAGGGACCGTGGACACATCTTTTGCTGTAGTAAGCCTCCAAGGCAAGGCCAAATACACGTTCCGGCCTGGCCTGGTGGAGCTCTTCGGACCTTGACTCGAAAAATTGACGTTTGAAAGGCCTTATCGCCGCTTCCCTATTGGCTGCAATTGTCCCGCCTCTAGCTCAGCCTCCTCAAGATGCTGCCCCGCACAGGCAGCCCCACGTCCATCCCACTCTGATAATCCGCGGCAGCAACTCGGCGACACGGAGAGCTCTCCATTTGCTGCCAGCAGTGCCGGGATTAGTGTTGTCGATCTTAAAGTGTTGTGTAATTATATGAAATCCCCACGCCTGCAGAAGTTCATGGCATATGTAACACCACGCGGAGAGGGAATGGGGGTCACTGTGAGGAAACTGACTGTCCCTTTCTAATCACAGTCGACGGGATCCCAGTCTGTCACCAGGTATTCGTCCAAGCCATCCATCTTCTGCATGTCAGCCTCGTCGATCGCGAAGCCATCCACATCCCCGTTGTCAATGATCCGCTGTTTGGTGACACTCTTCGGCAGAGGCACAAAGCCATGCTGCAAGCTCCACCTGATCATCAGCTGAGCAGGGGTACATGAATACTTTCGGGAGAGCGAGCTTATGGTAGGATGCTTCATCCTCAAAGCTCGAGCCAATGGAGCATATGCTTCTACCACAATGTCGTGGTCCTGGCAGAATGTGGTAATCTCGGTGCGTGTGTTGAAAGGGTGGACCTCGATTTGATTGACGGCTGGGTGTATTCGAGGCTTTGATGCGAGTAATTCTTGCAGCTTGTGTATTCACGTCAGAGAGTATCTATCATTTGATCTCTCAAACTTACATGTTTGACGCCGTAATTACTGGCTCCTCCCGTTCTCACTTCGCCCTCGTCAATAGCATCCTCTACCGCCTTCCAACATTCCAATCTCTTCACTCTGCCACCATAAGGACTGTGCAGCAGGAACAAGTCGATGTATCCCAAGCCACTCTGCTTCACCGACTGTGTGATGGACTTGCGTGCAGCATCGTAGGAAGTGTTGGATGCTAGCTTCGACGTGAAGTGGATGTCTTCTCGTTTGAGCGACGAAGTATTGCTTGGGCCGGAGAGGAAGGCCAGAATAGATGAGCCCACTTCACGCTCGTTGTGGTACATTTGGGCAGAGTCAAAGCTGCATATCCATGAGCCACGAAAGGACCAGTCGGCTGGCGAGGCTTACGCGCGATAACCGGCCTGTAGGTACCTTAGTTGAACATATTATTGACTCGCTAGGAGCCGATCGCAGTACGTACCTCGAGAGCCCATTTCACAGCATTGACCGTCTCTTGCCCAGATGTCAAGTAGACACCAAGATGGAGTTGGGGCATAGTCCGACCATTGGCCAGCTGCAAGTATGTTTAGCATTTGGTTGACGACATACAAGGGTGGCGGACCTTGATGCGAGAGCCCAGTGATATTGTTATCCCTGACATTGTGCGGTTCGTTTCAGTCATATGGACGTTGATCGGTTCATGAGATCTGGAATAATAGTTTAGGGGTTGATATTGCTCGATAGGATGACGTCGAGCCTCGGCTGCTGGCGGAAATGACATCGATTGGTTGGGAGCTTTGGAGTCTTGATACCCATCCTATCGAACACGGTCATGCATTGGGCTCCTATTGTTCTAGACCAGCTCCTCTATTTTGGCATCTCGCAATGTTGGTTGCAACCCATTCGCGCCATCACCCAAGCTGCTCCGGACCTCAGGGTGCACAGAGGGCGAGCAGGGCGAGCAGAATAAGGATGTGGGATAACGAAGAAGCCGCGTACATGTGATTCGTGGAAGGGACCTGCTATGAGAGGGTTCGGCGTAAAACGAGACTGATGCGAGAGATGTGTGGTTGACCCTTGCCATATATCCGCCTCGCTCCTCCGTTTGAAGGACCAGTGTTGCTACAAGGTAGTCGAACACGGGACCTTACTCGCCACTTCTTGCGCATAGGATAGAAACAGACATGATGGGTTTTACAACTGTGGAGCACATGCTCGCACGTTGTAGGCCCCGAAGGAACCCCGTAACGTGGGTCTGTACTTGCAACCGGGGTCACGGTAGCTCCCCTGCATAAACGATTAGAAGTGACCCACAATTGCCACTTCTCGCAGCAAATGAAGCAAATACCCAGCCGTGGAAGCCTTCCTATTGGGGAACAAACCTCCGCACGGTGTAGGTCACGGAACGACGTTCACAACATGGGTCTGCACCTAGGCTGAGGTCAGGGCAGCTCTCCTGCGTAGAGATCTTCCCACCCGCCAGCTCACTAGGCACAGGTAGGCCAGCCTAAGGAAGAAAGCCGTTGGCGGAACAGGTATTGACGTACTGTAGCGCCCGGACAATATCGTACCGGGTCCACTTTTGCGGCCTGGATTCGAAAAGGTCCCTGTGTACAATGTACCTCCCTGGAAGACATGTAGTGTCATCGACTGTCGTCAAGCCTTTCCACCCCCCCAGCACGGACGAATACAGCCATGTAGACATGCTCGATGTGGCCGGACGGATGTACCTCCGTATCTCCCAAGATAGATGCGAGAGGCGTTGGAGATATCGGTTACCAAGAGAATGGGATCTTTGTAAGAGATATTCTGGTTATCACCAGTGGATGTAGTAAAACCGAAAGAGGGACGTAGCGCGTCCGAACACTTCCCTCTGTAGCGTGTTTAGATCCTTTATCTCTGCCACGTGAACATGTGACTGCTGACGTGGGCTTCCCTCGTCAACAGTCTCTCTTTGCTAATCGCTGCTTTCGAGCGAGGTGTTACCATACTTGTTGCCGGCGCTATTCTATTGCCCACCAGAGCGAATACGCCTGAAAGCTGAAGGGAAGCAGGTCCTTTTGAAATGCAACAATGTGAAGTCCAACCGCTTCGAGGAAAGACTCCCATGATACCTGAGGCTGACACAAGTCTGAAGAGGGAAAGATGTCAAATCAATCGAGATGGAGTGTGGCTGAGATTGATCTACTTCCAGCCTTCCAGGGGCCACTGCATCGTGGCGTGCGTGGCTGGCTGAAACTCGCACTAGCCGCGCAAATCGCGGGACTCTTTGCACCAATGCAATGATGCGAGTCATTATCCTCTAAAGTAAGGACTCTTAGCCCATTCGTCACGGCTTCTCTCTCTCCGTACAGCTTGTCATGCTAGTCCATATCATGAATCTGCTCTGGCGTGGAGTGTCCTCCCGCTCCCACGGTAACGCACCGCCCATCCGTGAACCATGAACGCGTCAGACCATATGGCAAGAACGAGTACGAGCTTGTTACTGGTCCAGCTCACCAAAAGTCAATTGGCATAGTGAAGCTTCGCCACTCTTGTCTAAGGGCCGAAGGAGTGACCAACAAGTGGAGCCGTGAACGGCCACGGGATACAAAATGGTAGGAAGGCCCGGGTGGCTTCAAGCCTCGCCATCCCCAAGCTCATCCAGTGTAATAGGCAGAACAGCCAGAACAAGCTGAAGATATGGACCTTTCACGAGGCCCTGATGGGCTGCCTCGACAGCAATTCCAGCATGCTGCTACCGCTGCCCCAGCCTTCTCCAATCTCACCTCCTCCAGTGGTGGTTCTGCCGACCGAATACCTCAACGACCCCATCAAACCGACGACCCACAGGTACGCTACCTCTTCTCCGTGAAGTACCCTCCGACTCAGCAAGAAATGGTATACTGAGTGCTATATAGTTCGACATCTTCGAATGGTACCCCAAGTACGAAAGCTGCCAGCGATACTTCGTCGACCATGCGCAGCAGAGCGCCCCAGTACAGGCCTTGGCCGCTTTCATCAACATCGCACTACCTTATGCGCGCCCCGCGAACCCCATACCAGGCTCCGAACCACGGTTATCACCCGGTGGATTTGCGGGTCGACCCAACCTCGAGCCTCACCAGTCCCACTCCTCCGTGTCACTCGTACCATACCTTCGACGCCTCGTCGCGACAGGCCTAGACTACCCGGGCATCCTGCACGGCTTCTTCGGTGACGATTGGGCGTCCGGCGTTGGCCCTTTACATGAGCAGGAGCGAAGGAATTACCTCTTTGCTGCTAAAAGTGGGGGATGGGCATCTGTGAAGAGGGACTACGACATGCTACCTATGGAAACGGTGCCCTTTATGCGGCCGCTTCAGGGGCCGGTCATTGCAGAGATCGAGGCGGCGGAGAAGAGCTGGAGTGAGTGGCTGGCCATGGAAGACTGGATGGTGGGGCCTAGAGCCCCCGAGAGTATGGAAAGCCAAGGTTATGAAGGAGGCGCCGAATCATCAAGAGCGAGGAGGTCAAGACATGAACCTTAAGACACGAGTCATGAGATATGAGCCGTGAGGCAGAGACAGAGTCGTGACAGTCTTCACATCCCGCAACAGAGGAACGACCCTTGGTAGGTCAGTATCCTCAGCATCTCTACCCCATTGTATACTCTTCTTGTACATCATCAGCTTTGATAGCTACACAGCAGCCTGCAATATCTTACAGCACTAATTTATATCTTCCTCCCTCGACACAAACATTGCTGCTCCCCTCTGCAGCCTTCAAGTCCGACCTCTATATGATGCGATTGTTCTGCAGTTGCCTCATCCCTCTATCCAAGACGAAGATTTACGCTCGGCATTGCGTCTCACGCTGGTTTATGTACCATTCATTTCCTTCTCATGCGCTTGTGTTGTGCTTGATCGGATGTGCATGCCCTCGTCTGTCATCGCGCTCAGAGAACGAAACACCATCACCATCACCATCACCATCATCATATGTCCATTGTAAACTTGTGAACGTGCCGTCTAAAGAAACGTGGTTGTTGGTTGGAGATATACGGGCTGTTTATGATGCGAGCGACTATTTTGCCATTTTGCATAGAAGGAGTTTGTGGGATATTTGTTGGATATTTGTTTGAGCTTCAGGGGAGGGGGAGGGAGTTGGTGTGAGGGAGGGGGGGGAGTGGAGGGGAGGGCGAGGGGGGGGGGCATTGAGGTTTTGGCGATGGGGGTAGGGAGGTGAGTTGTTGGGCATTGGAGGTGCTTGGAGGTGATTGATTGGGGAGGTTATGATGGAGTGAGTTTTTGGGGGTTGAGGGGGACATGGATGTGGATGTAGAGGGAATGGGAGAGATAGGGTACGGGGATGGGAGGTAGTGTATGGTCTTGAAGGTGGGTGTGAAGCACTGAACGGGGTGCCCAGGGAGTGGACTGGGGAGGGCGAGGAACGGCCGTTGAGGTTTTAGAGTAGGGGTAGGGATATTTTGATAGTTGGAGGCGATTGGAGGTGATTTTTTGGGTGGTTGGAGGTGAGTTCTAGAGATTGGGATGTTGATTATTAAAGCTGATTGATTTTTGGAGTTCGTGGTTGGATGGGGATTTTGAAATGGAGTGAGTTTTTTGGGGGTTGGAGGGCTTGAAGGGGGCTGATGGGGGATGGGGATTGGAAGGGAATAGAAGAAGAGTGCGTGCTGTTTGTCGGAGGTGGAGGGGATGTGGAGGGGGCAGACGGTGAGGGGGCAGTCGGTGAGGGAGGGATGTTGGTATCGCGGATATTTGGAGCTGAGTGGTTGGTGAGTATTGATGGTTATTCGACCTTCCAGTTTAATCACCACGGGGTATGGGGTACAGAATGAAGCACTGTGGGAATGAAGGTCTGGCCTGCTTCAGTGCGCTCAGAGGGAGGGTCTCGCGTTTTGAAGAGTTATGTACGGATAGGGGAGAGATAGGGTATGGCTCTTGAGGGTGAAAATTTCACAGTTGCTGTAGGGTGAGCGTAGCTGGGAAACTCTTCACCTGTTTTTGCAGTTGCTGTGCGGTGAGAGTAGTTGGGAAGCTCAAATGATGAAGAGCAAGCTGACCACCAGTGAATTCTGTGAACTAGTACCGTCATTCACGTGTCGACTGCCATCGATTTCTGGCGCAACTCACCTTGTTCAACCATCTTCAACATCACCACCCAGATTTGCCAGTCGTATCTCCCTAGTATGGAGGTGAAGGAGGGTTACATCTTGTGGCTCAAGAAGCTGAGTGATATCGATCATACACTTTTTCAATATTATCCTCATAGGCCGGAGTTTTACAATCATCCAGTCCTGGTTGTGAGAGCTAGAGAAGGTAGCAAAGAAGTCGACGTCTGCCTGGTAAATTCTCCTTGATGTCTCACCCCAATTTGAACGTTTGATCGCTAATTCTGGGAGTGGTTATAGTTGACCTCACAAACCACCGCATCCCTGCATGATCACAACCTCGCAATATACCCTCAAGAATCGTCGAACACTCAGTTGCGCTTGCACAATGACGTTTGTCTCCGAAAGGACGGTTATGTCTGTGCTCGAAAATCGTACTTCGTGCACGCAAGCATGCTCAAGCGCTACACCAGCGACACGAGTTCGGATTATTATCGTCTCACAGATGAAAGTCTCGCCGTCGTCCGAGAGAAGCTTGGGATCCTATCCCTGAAGAATATCTACCAGCAGCAGCTTGAGAGTGAGGGCAAACTTCGCGCACTCGAGTCAGAGGTGTCCATATTGAAATGGGTCGAGATTCGGTGCGAGACGCTGGAAGAGAGGGTCCGCAAGCTCGAGGCGGAGAATGTAAGCCTGCGTCAAATTGAAGCAGAGGCTGCCAGAGTCCATTTGCTTCATCCAGAGGATGAGAGGCTTCGACATCTGGAGAAGAACTTTACCTCCTGGAGTCATCGAGTTCAAGGCTCCAGGTCCGCCGTCCGCGAGACAGAGTCGGCGGAATCAAGAGCGACCCAACCTTCGCCACAAACGCCTCCTTCGCAGTCGACCACAGAGCCAGCAGAGTTGGAAGTATGCCAGGATCCCACACACAACCATCTTCAGCGCCTTCGGCAATGGGTATATGATTCACTGATGGCAATAAAATAGCTCTTGCAGAGCCAGTCTGCAGCGCATACATCGTTTGGAACCAGTCAGAGCTACCGATCGCACTCAGTCTTTAGTTCGGAGATTCGTAGACTTCACTCGTTGCATTTGGCTCGATGTCGGATTCTCAGAGATACCGGCATGTTTGTATTGAACATCTTCAACCACCAGACCTTCACCAGACTACGAGCCCCTTCTGACTCATGATGACTGCCGCCATCCAGCTCGCGAGATCGTGGCTCAGGGAATCATTACCAAGAAGGATAAGACCATGGACGGCATTGATGTTGATGACACACCATACAAGATCTGGATCGGCCGCGCTGTCAAAAGGTTGATTGAGGCTGAGATGCTCAGATGGAAAGAGCTGGAAGAGGAAGGATGTCAATCTGCAGATATGCATTGGCAGAGCGCCTTTGAGAATGTGCAGTCGAGGTCGCCGGCAGGTTGAAGTTGTGGCACGGCAACAGCGCTGGAGAAGATGTGTGCCACTATCTGCTAGGAAGATACATAGCACATAGGAAGTTTGAATGGATGCATGTAATAGAGGAGTTACAAGGACTTTCCGCATGGTTTGTTATCTCCTGAATGAGTGAGTGGAAGACCCAAATACCGAGCTTTATGCTTGATTTCCGCATTCTTGCAATGTGTGTCATCGATCTCGCCAGCTCATAAGGGAATTCACGTTATTACTGTTGTAAGAGAGAGATCGATAGAAGCGCACGAAGGGTTAGCATCACCGGCCTAGACTAGCGCGAAATCTGCACTTTACGCGTTGCACGCTAGGCGCGTCAGATCAACATCAAACCCGCCCCACGCTTCCACTCTGTTTCTCTGCTGTACAACCCCAAACACCACCTGCATACTACATCTTGTACACCCTGCAACCAAGATGTATGTCTACAAGCGTGGTAAGTGGCAATCCTAGCTACAATCCAACTCCTTTTCGTCACTGTTGCCACTCAGACGCTGTGCTCCAGTAGCCTTTACTACTGCCCAACGCCTGCTGCAACGTGCTGCGTGGACTGGTCATTGCTAGAAATGCCTGTAGCTGACAATGAACATCTAGACAACCGCAAGGAGCGAGTTCAATTCGACAAGATCACAGCACGCGTTTCCCGACTTTGCTATGGCTTGGACCCAGATCACATCGATGCGTCTGCCATCACTCAGAAGGTCATATCTGGGGTCTACAAGGGCGTCACAACAGTGGAGCTGGACAACTTGGTAAGCATGCACTCCATACTTCCCCCACCATGTATGTTGGCCCTAGCTGACTCCATCCAGGCCGCAGAAACCGCGGCCTACATGACCGTCACACACCCCGACTATGCCATTCTCGCTGCTCGAATCGCAGTCTCCAACCTGCACAAGCAAACTAAAAAGCAGTTCTCCGCCGTCATCGATGACCTGTTCCACTATATCAACCCCAAAAATGGCAAAGCAGCACCAATGATCTCAGAGAAGACACATGAGACTGTCATGAAGCACGCGGAGGAGCTAAACTCCGGCATTGTCTACGATCGTGACTTCAACTACCAATACTTCGGATTCAAAACCCTCGAACGATCATACCTCCTCCGCCTCAATGGCAAAGTTGCCGAGCGTCCACAACAGATGATCATGCGCGTTGCTGTCGGGATACACGATGACGATATCGAGAAAGTCATTGAGACCTACAACCTCATGTCCCAGAAATACTTCACACACGCCTCTCCCACACTTTTCAATGCCGGCACGCCACAACCTCAGCTCGCATCCTGCTTCTTGATCGATATAAAGGAAGATAGCATTGAAGGCATCTACGACACACTGAAGACCTGTGCTTTGATCTCAAAGACTGCAGGGGGCATTGGCCTGAACATACACCGCATTCGTGCGACCGGCTCCTACATTGGCGGCACCAATGGCTCATCGAATGGAATCGTACCCATGCTCCGCGTGTTTAACAACACTGCAAGATACGTTGACCAAGGAGGCAACAAGCGACCTGGCGCCTTTGCCATGTACCTCGAGCCATGGCACGCAGACGTCTTCGAATTCTTGGACCTGAGGAAGAACCACGGAAAGGAGGAAGTACGCGCTCGTGACCTCTTCTTTGCTCTCTGGATCCCGGATCTCTTCATGAAGCGTGTCGAACAGAATGGAGATTGGTCTCTGATGTGCCCCAACGAATCCCCTGGACTAGCGGACGTTTACGGTGATGAGTTCGAGGCTCTCTACGAGAAGTATACTATCCTAGAATATATGCGTGGTGTATTTGGTCTAACAGCGACACAGGTACGAGAGAGAAGGTCGAAGCCGCAAGACCATCAAAGCCCAGAAGCTTTGGTACTCGATCTTAGAGGCACAAACAGAGACTGGTAACCCATTCATGCTTTACAAGGACGCTTGTAATCGCAAGAGCAACCAGAAGAACCTCGGAACCATCCGCAGCTCCAATCTGTGTACCGAGATCATCGAATACACTGCACCGGACGAGGTCGCTGTATGTAATCTGGCGTCTCTCGCTCTTCCTACATTTGTCGACATTTCGCGAGGCGAATATGACTTTGGGAAGCTACACGAGGTCACCCAGGTCGTTGTTCGCAACCTGAATAGAATCATTGAGGTCAACCACTACCCTGTTCCTGAAGCAAAGAAGAGCAACATGCGACATCGACCCATTGGGCTCGGCGTTCAAGGTCTTGCGGACGCCTTCCTCGCTCTTCGCCTACCTTTCGACTCGCCCGAGGCCAAGAATCTCAACAAGCAGATCTTTGAAACAATCTACCATGCAGCATTAACGGCGTCTTGTGAGCTGGCCAAAGAGCTTGGGCCATACGCTTCGTATGAAGGGTCCCCTGTTTCTCAGGGTATCTTACAGTATGACATGTGGAATGTTACTCCCAGCGATCTTTGGGATTGGGATTCGCTCAAGGCTACAATTGCTAAGCACGGCGTGCGCAACAGCTTGCTGGTTGCACCAATGCCGACTGCAAGCACATCCCAAATTCTTGGGAATAATGAGTGCTTCGAGCCATATACTTCAAACATCTACTCGCGTCGTGTCTTGGCTGGAGAGTTCCAAGTTGTCAACCCTTGGCTGCTTAAGGACTTGGTCGATATGGGGCTTTGGTCTGACAACATGAAGAATCGTATCATCGCAGACGGTGGCTCCATTCAGAACGTCCCCAATATCCCAGCCGACATCAAGGCGCTGTACAAGACCGTCTGGGAGATCTCACAACGAAAAATTGTCGAGATGGCTGCCGACCGCGGCGCATTCATTGACCAATCCCAATCGCTCAACATCCATCTCAAGGACCCAACAATGGGCAAGATCACAAGCATGCATTTCGCTGGATGGAAACTCGGCCTGAAGACGGGCATGTACTACCTGCGTACTATGGCTGCCTCAGCTCCAATCCAGTTCACAGTCGATCAAGAGCAGCTTAAGGTTGTCGACACCAATGTCGCTCGCACGAACGGTGCAAAGAAGCGAGTCGGCCCATCTGCTGGTTACAACTCCAACTCCCACTCTGCGGTCCCACGGCCTATGTACCAACGAAAGCCCTCAGAACCAAGCATGGATCCTAATGGCATGCCCACACCAAGTGCCACGCCGCCTCCAGAGGACAAGAAGTTGACACCGCCGTCAAAGAAAGTGTCTACAGTCTTACCGACCTTCAAGGCCGATGCTGACGAGGGTGATAGCCCTAAGGTCCTAGCTGCTGAGCCCGTCGAGCCGCTGACCAAGGAGGAGTTGCCGGAGTCTGCTGTCAAGCAGGAGGAGGATACGGAAAATAGTGAAGCTCGGGAGGGGGATATTTACGCACAGAAGGTGCTGCAATGTAAGCTTCTCGTTGGTGAAGGGGCAGATCCATGAGCTAATGGATCATAGGCAGCATCGAGAATCGCGAAGAGTGTATCATGTGCAGTGGATAAGTGCTCCTCCAGATGCATTGGGGTTTGGCGGACGTGGCGGCGCTGTCCCTGTACGGAGCGCCATCTTCCCTCGAGTATTTGCTCAACATGCGCTTCCACGTCTCATGGATTGTTTTCTCTTCCGTTACGATTTTGTTGGAGTCAAGGGCATTGGACAAGGTGTTTGCCAGCTCATGTATATCATATTCGGTCTAGCTAGCATGAATATACCACAGTTATAATTCACATGGCACTATCTTCTGCAGTTGTTGGACTTATTCTAGTGGTCGTATCTGCATCCTTAGAAGTCGAGGTGACTCCCAGTCGATCAGGCCTAGGGCGCACCAAACCTCCCCATGATTCTGGCTTGCGCACTTTGTACGCCCGTCTACATCGTCTGTCTCCGTACGCCGATCTTGAGGCTCTGGAAAGCAGTTGATTCTGTGGGATGGGGTTGATGTTGATCGTGCGCAATGGAAATAGAGTATGAAGGATTGGGCACTTTGTACGCCGGCTATATTTTTTGTCTCCGTACGCCAATTGCGATTGTTTGGAAGATGTAGATTAATGCGCGCATTTTGACGCCAAAATATGATGTTCCAAAAAAAACTCTATACATATTATGATAGTACCCATTTTTCGCCTTCGGGCATTTGGTCAATTTGAAACGAGTGAGTCTTTCAAGTTACCCCACATAACTTAAACAGTTAGCTAATTCCGGGTTAGTACAGAGAAGATTAGCATGGCCCCTGCACTAAGGATGACACGCTCAATCAAAGAGAAGCTACAAATTTTTTTGCGGATTTTTATTTTTCATTTTCTGGCGGGGTGCGTTCTTTTGATGAGGTGAAGGAAGCTTTTTTGAGCTATATTACCGCGCGTGAGGGCAGTGGTTGTGAGGTGATACGAGAAGAGGAGGCTTTCGCGTCTGCATGTAGGCGGTTTGAAGAGCATAGGGTCTTGGCGTAGGGCTGGGTTTAGCTTGGCACAGACCTTGGGGTCAATCCATGCTACGCAGGATAGAATTGCTCGAGCGTTCGAGCTGATACCGCGAAGACTGTTTTGAACTTCGTCTCGCCCAGCTGGTCTATATGGTAGGTCGGACGTGCAAAAGTTTTGCGTCGAGACTCGGTGTTCGAAGAAAGCTGATGAGATTATGACGTGAGCTTTTTCTTCTCAATCTCATCGGACCTAGCGCTTTAATGTGCATGTTGATGTCCTTTCTATCAGCTAATGGGGCTGCATCGTTATGATCTTCAAGTGCGGTCTTAGTGGATAGTGTGTGGGTTTCTCATATGGGGTTGTGGCTTGTGATTGGCCTTGTTTGGTGGTTTTAGTGTACGCATTTGTGCTTTTCGAATCGGTGCTAGATACCTGGCTGAGGCTCACCGCGTTCTTGGGGCGAAGTTTGGGTATGAGAAATGCTAGGGAGGCGTTTGGAAGGGGGGTTGTGATGATGATGGGTGGATTCTTCGCTTTGGGGCCTGTGATGTGCTTATGGGCGCTGGTTGGACTGTGTCATGAAGGCGTGTTCAGTGGCAACATTGCTGTTGATGAACTTCCTGCCGCTATTGGGTCGTTGGTGTCTTTTCTTCGTTCTATAATTTGGTTCTCGTTCTGGAGGCTTCTGGAAGCTTCTTTGAGGTGTTGAGTTGAGCAGTTTACTTCACTGGAGTCACTGCAGTGGTGGCAGGGCCGAAAGGAATAGCGCAGTGGCTGGTTATGATTGCTAATATCTATTGATTGGCTTTTTGACTCAAGTATGGCCTCGGATGGCTTACAGCTGCTATGGCTCATCACACTGGTGGCCATACGGCCAGAAATAGCGCTGCCATTATGGGGTTACTTCAAGACTTGGGACTTCAGAGGTGTGCATCTTATTGTCATCAAGCCGTTAGCTTTCTTTGGTATGGGAAAATCTCTGCTCGAGTAACATTTGTGGATGCAGTGTATCAGATCTTTGTCCTTGGCAGTGTACAGAGAGAGTAAGTCGTTCTCCTACCCACAGTTTGAGAACTGCTCACGAGACCATTTGTAGGCATTGAGTTCTCTTCAACATTGTACTGTCACCTTCTCTTCGCAGACCGCTTAAGACTATATCCCAGCATTCCTGCCTCACACAAATCACCATCACAGCGTAACGACCACCTTCTCTCCACTGACAGTCTTCACTTCATTCAGGACATTGGGCAACTCCTCTAATCCGTGTCCAACAATCCTAATTGGTAACGGTACTCTGTACTTTCCCTCCTCTACAAGCTTAGTGAGCAACGGGACAAGCTGCTTGCCACCCTGCATGTCGACCATGGACCACGCGCTGACGTCGAGCTTGTTGATCTCCTCCGGTACTGGGACTGCCACCCCTGTGACGATAGCAGCGTATCTCTTATCCCCAGCAGGATCGAGCACGTCGCAGATGTCGGTCTGGCTGGCGCCGGCCGACACGCAGTCGATAATGACCTCGACGCCGGCGGCTTCCGGCGACGCGGCCTTGATATCAGCCACGACTGAAGGAGATTTATAATTGGCGACGTACGTCGCGCCAAGGTCCTTAAGTCGCGCGTAGTGCTTTACCGAACTCGTTGCCAGAATAGGCAGCGATGGGTAGGCCTCTCGCAGGAGTTGAATCGCCGCGGCACCCGTGGCGGAGCTACCGCCCAGGACAAGTATCGAGGACGGCGCTTGCCCCTCGGTCGACAAGCCCTGCAGGAATGGTAGCGGGATTCCAAGGCTATTGACAATGGCGCAGACGGCGGTGACGAAG
>JAABUL010002668.1_pt1 | contig 28863 bp, 16 predicted proteins | sample 5559151 | NCBI WGS metagenome assembly JAABUL01 (sample SAMN10711876, study PRJNA513368) | rock metagenome | isolation source: Antarctica rocks | place: Antarctica: Victoria Land, Pudding Butte sud
GATCACCATACGGGCCGGCATCGCCGCATCTAAGGCACTGTTTCGAGCGGTTTCTAGCGTACTTTAACCTTTTTAGGCGTGGCGTTCTAGGCGCACTCGGCGCATGGCTGCCCGGAAGTGTGAACGATGACACGCTGGATCTGGCCACTGCGCTTGCTGTCTGCTGACCAGTAAAGACATTGCCAGGAACCATTGCCCCGAATCGCACACGACTTACATAAACATTACAACACTACTCGAGACTTATACCTGTTATCTACGACATAACCTGCTTACTCTTAACAACACCGCATACCATCTACAACACCATCTATCGACATCGATCACTTCATAACGAGCATTCTCCGACTTCGCTCGTTCCGATTATCATCACTCCCTCGTCATCACCATCATCATCACCACCAACGAGCAATCTCGTACGACTTGCCACTAGATACACCTACACCAGCAGCCACCGCCAAGATGGTCCTCTCTCGCTCCTCCTCCAACGCCTCCACATCATCCACAACCTCAAACCCTTCAGAAAACTTCCAAATATTCGTCAAGCTACTCTCAGGCGACAGTACGCCCCCCTCCCCCAGCACCACCATGTCCCAGCTAACCAACCCCCAGCGATCCCCCTCACAATCCCCGCCGACACTACCCTCCCCACCCTCCTCCAACTCCTCTCCCTCCGCACCTCCGCCCCCACAACCTCCATCCGTCTCGTCCACGCCGGCAAGCACCTAACAGCCTCCCCCTCAACCACAACAACCCTCTCATCCCTCGTCCCCCCCTCCGCAACCCTTCACATGGCCCTCCCCATCCGCGGCGGCATGCCCCCCAAAAAGCAAAAGTGCACCTTCAACGCCTGCAAAGAGGGCGCGCAACGCATCGTCGGCGATTGCAGTTTCTGCCAGGGGCATTTCTGCGGGAAGCATCGCATGTTGGAGGATCACAAGTGTGCCGGGTTGGAGGATTGCAAGAAGGAGAGCCATGAGCGGAATGCGGAGGCGTTGAATACGCAGAGGACGGTGGCTGTGAAGGGGATTTGATAAGACAGGGATGCTTGTTAGAAGTGACGGATGGATGTTGCGTCAGAAGATGTGGAGGGGAAAGGATGCACTGGATCATAGAGTTCTTTCACTTTCATCTGCTGCGTGCCGACTTTGCCATTCGGTATACCCCAGTGCCGGCGCTTGCTTTGCCTTGCCTTTGCGAGCGAGCGTCTGCTTGGTTGATTGATGAATGTCTTTGTTCATCGAGCGTCGAAGCGAGTCTCGATATAGCGTGCATGCTTTCCAAGAAACTCCTGCCACTCCATATATGTTTGCACCCACAGATTCACAGCCATTACTGGGTCTGAAGCTGAAGTCGTGCTTCGCATAGTGAAGTCGTGACACGATCGCAGTCATGAATATATACCCTCGCAATCGATATCCATTGAAAGCGACAGCGTAGGTAGCTATAGAGACCAAAAATGGTACTGAATAGTCAATAGCATCAAATCGCTGAATCTCCCTCTCGCCTTTCCAGAACACAATCTCAAATACAAACAACCCCCTATATCCAGATCCTATTAAAAGGTAAATCACAACTTCTATCACATAACAGCAGCCATTGCATGCATCCGTCTAAGGAATACAACATACCCTCAATACCCTTTCCCTCCTTCCCTCCCATACATCAACACATCAACAACCGCACCACCACGTCCACCACCACTTCCAACCTCTAGCCTCGAGTCCCGAACCAAGGCATCTCGTTTCGTCTTATCTACTACTACTCGGTGAAAGCGGATGTAGGACTTTATATTATAAACGATAAAGGGGGTAAGGTTCAGCTAAACTAGATTACTATCTCATACTATCTTCTATTATATATATATAGCTTGAACCTAGAATTATTAATTACTATTTATAATAGAGAAATAAAGTAAATCTATCTTAAAGGAAGTATTAAGAAAAAAGAAGAAAGTATAAAAAATAAAAAATAAACTAAAAGTTAAGATTAAAATTAAATATATATTAATATTAATAGGCTACTATTTAATATATACTTCATCCTTATAAATATATATTCCTATTCCCTTTTATATATATACCTTCTTATTAGGTATAGTAATCCTTATACTAAGCTTAATAGTCTTTTTAGTAGGATAATTAAATATCCTAGGCGAAAATCTAATACTATATCCTAGAAGTAGTCTCCTAGTTGAAAACCTAAGGTTTATTACCTCTTAGAAGTTATACTTAAGGGATCTTATCCTAGAAGTTATATCTAGACTAACTACAAGGAATTGAAAATCCTATTAAGCTACTAATTCTTAGCGATTCAATTCTAAAAGTTAGAATTAAGTATTATGAAATATACTATTAATAGTAATACGTTAAAAGGCTTAGCAATTCGATTCTAAAAGGTAGAATTAAAAACTAACTTAATAGTTAGTCTAGTTATATCTTAGAAGTTATATCCTAGAAGTTATACCTTAAAGGTAACCCTTAGAGGTAGTCCCCTAGATATAAGCCTAATTAGAAGAGATATATACTTATAAAGATAGGATATACGTAGAATACTAGCTTATTAATATAAATTCTTTTAGTTTTTATAATTTATTATAAAGGTTTTCTTACTAGCTAGAAAGATATAGGATAGTATAGGATATAGGCCTTCCGAATTATCTTATAGGATAGGATAAGTTTAGGGGTTTTAGTCCTATCCTATTATAAGATAGTATAGGTTTTTATAAGATAAGTTATTTATAAACCCTCTTTATAAGATAGGATATTTATAAGATATCCTATAAATATTAAGTAGAGCTAGGTATTTATAAGAAGGAGTATAAAAGATTACGTTAAGTAAATACTATAATTAAAATAATAATTAGAAATTATAAGTTTTAGATATTACTTTAGTTATTAAGCTATTATATATAATGAATAAAATATATTATTATATTTTTATAAACTACTCCTTTTTAGGGAGTTTAAGCCTTATAATATATATTAGAGCGAAGAATCTATAATTATAAGGATATATAATATATAAGTATAATTAAATATCCTTCTATTATAATATAATACGCTTTATATATAATATATATAAGTTTAAAGCTACTATAATTATTAATATTAATTATATAAAAAATTATAAAAAATTTATATTTTAATATATTTATTAAGAATACTTTTATAGCTTCTTATAAGCCCTTAAGAACTTTCTACTAGAATTTAATATTATTATATAAATAAGTTTATAAAAAGAGCCTTTTAAAATAAGGAGATTATATTCTTTTTAAAGGTAATAGATCTTATAAAGGATAATAGCTATTATATATTATTAACTAGGATTAATAAGTAAAATAATAATTATAAAGACTTACTACTTTATTTCTATTTAAGCTTCTTCTTTATTATATTTAAACCTAGAAGATTAATAATATTAATAGAATTATAACTTAAAGCCTTCTTACTACTTATAATACTTATAATACCTATAATCTTATAAGGTTTTTATACTATTATATTAATTATTATAAATTAAATAATTTTATTAGAAGTATATACTACCTTTTATATTGAAGTAGAATTTTAATAATTATTTCTATTTAATTAAATTAAGAAATATATAAATATAATCTTATAAATATAAGATATATTATTAATTATAAAAGTATAAATATATTTAAATTATAATAAAATAAAATAAAGAACTTTATAATAAGGATATAATATATATAAGATAAGACTTATATAATCTTAGAGTTATATAATTATATATATATATAATATATTTAAATTATAATATAATAAAATAAAGAACTTTATAATAAGGATATAATATATATAAGATAAGACTTATATAATCTTAGAGTTATATAATTATATATATATATAATATTTAAGGAGGTTATAAGTTAGATAGTTAAATATTTTTAATAAAATATCTTTATTATTTAAAGTAAATATTTAGATTTCTTACTCTTCTTTATTTAAGATTATTTTATAATATACTAAAATTATCTAATTAATACTAGAAAAGATTATAATTAATTTATAAATTTAATATTATTATAAAATATATTATTATAAAATTTTATAATATAATATAATTATTATTATAATTAGAATATTTATAAAATTATTATTTATAAAGAATTACTATTAATAGTAGGAAGCCTTTATTAATATTATAAGACTAGGAACTTTAGTTCTATTATTAATATACTTAATACTTCTCTATTTAATATTATTTAAGATTATAGAGATATACCTCTATTTATACTATTATATAATATATTATAAGGAGTATTTATAATTTATAATAATTATAATTACTTATAAAATTTAAAATTTATTATATTTATTACTAATATTAAGTATTAATATTAAGGAAAAGTAATATAATTATTTTAACTTAATTAAGAATAGTATATTTCAGAATTAAAATAAATTCCTTAATTCTTATTTCTACTTAATACTTCTTATATATATTATTGAAATCTAGTTAAGTATATATAATTTATAATATAATGACGTGTAGTATATATATCTTATTATTAATAATTATAATAATAGCTAGAACTAATAATTTTTATAAGTAAATATAAGGTAATAAAGGTAAAATAATTAATAAAGTTTAACTTAATAAATTATAATATAAAGGCTCTTATTCTACTTATATAATACTTTAATAACTTTTATAAATATTAAAGATAAAGAAGATAATTTTAATAAAGTCCTCTTTTATTACCTTAATACCTATAATAATAATAATAAGACTAATATTATATAAGGCTTAACGCGTAGTATAAGGGGTTATTACCTAAATATTTAAGTAAAGTATAAGGTTATTAAAGAATTAAGTAAGAATATATATATATAAAGTATTTATAAATATACTTAAAGTCTTTTATATTAAGTAAAAAGGTAGTAGAAATAGTAAAAAAGGTAGATATTATAATAATTATTTATATTATTAAGAAGTATAAGAAGTTCTTATTATATCTTAATAAGTTTATATAAAAGAGGGAAAGATAGCTTCTTTATTTTTAATAATTTATTATAAATTAATAGTGAGATTTTCTAATTTATAATTATTATTCTAAGTATTTAATATTTTTATAAGATTATTATTAAAGTTTATATTAATATAATTATAAGGTATTCTAATTTATAAGCTATTATATATATTATTATCTATACTAATAATAATAATAGGGACTTAATATAAGAAGATATTAATAATAAAGAGATTAAGTTATATAATTTATATATAATTAATTTATATTTAATTTATATATTAATTATATAAATTTAATTTTCTAAGTTATATATAAGTAAGACGCGCTTTATAATTAAATAAAATATAAAATTACTTAATATTAACTTATTAATTAATAAATTATATATAAGTCTAGCTAATTATAATAGGAGTATATAATAAATCTTAAAATAAGTCTATTTATTTATATTTAGCTAATTTAGTATAAGTTAATATATAATTTATTATATAAATTAGATTATTTAGATTAATATTTTTATTTAAGATATTATCTTAATTATTATATTAATAGCTTATATCTACTATTTATTAAGGTATATTAATTTTATAATTCTAATTATTATTTTAATTGTTATTATATATATTATTAACTTAGGTAGAATAATTTAATTTATAATAAGTCCCTCCCTTTATTATATATATACTTTAATTATAAAGAAAAGGCTATTTAATATAATATAACTAAATATCTTTAAGATTAATATTTTAATATTAAATAATATATACTTAATCTTTCTCTTTAAGCCTATTTCTTAGTAATTTAATAATTATAATTTAATAGTTAATAATTTTAAGCTTAATATAAATATAATTAATATTACTTAGGTTTATCTTTTAATTATTTAAGATTTTAAATAAATACTTTAAGAGTTTAACTACCTTATATATTCTATTAATAAATTATACCTCCTATTATAAGATATAGCCTATTTCCTTATATAAATAGCTATATTTATAAATATAATTAATTAAAGATTTCTCCTCTTATAATATTTTTTAATTATATTATATTTATTTAATTTAATTAAGGGTTTCCTTTTTTACTTATTTAAAGGTTTATCTTTATATTAAGAAATATTATAAATATACTTAATAAGGCTATTAATATTAAGGTTTTTATAATTATTAAATTTATATTAATAAATATTATCTTTAATAGGATAAGATAATTTATTTATTAATTAATAATAAGAGCTTAATAATAATTAGATAGTAGGATTTTATTTATTTTATTAATAATTAAGTTTATTAAAACCTTTTAAATCTAACAGTTTTTATACCTTTAAATAACTTAAAGTTATTAATCTTATTTATTATTTACTTATAAGCTTCTTACCTTTATTTATAAAGAATTTATAAGTATTATCTTTTAAGACTTATAATAAATAGTTAATAATATTAGGAGTTTTTAAATAAAGAGAGGATTAAGGTAGCTTATTACTTTAATAATTAATACTTAATAATAACTTAAAATAAGAGGAGAAAGAAATATTATTAATTAAATATTTTTTTATAACTTTAAGATTTATTAATATTATAAGTAATATTAGATAATTATTTACTCTTATAGATAATATTATATTATTTAATATTATCTTTAAAGGAGTAAGAAGTTAATAAGTTTATACTTTAATATTATTAATATATTTATAATAAACCTCTTTCTCTTAAGTATCTTTAATAGGATTTTTAGTATTTATATTAATAGAGCTTAATATAAATAATATACCTTTAATTAAATTATTTATTATATTTATTAAGTTATATTTTATTATCCCCTTATTCTTCTTCTTTTTAATATATTTTTAAAGTCCTTATAATTAGCCTTCTTATTATTATTATTAATATATATAAATATAATCTACCTTTATACTCTTTATATTTATAATTATTATTCTAGTTATTAATAGTACTTATTTAAAAAAAAGTTATTATAAATTTAATAATATAATATAAGTATTATTTAAGAGATTTATATTTAAGATTATTTAGAGATTTATGTTATTTTATAACTTTTTAAATAAGTTTATATTCTTTATTTATATAATAATCCTTTTTATATAAAATATATATAATTAGGTTATTAATAATTTATTAATATTTATTATATTAAATATTTATATTAAGATAAAATATATTATTAAGATTATTAATAATTTTAGCCTTTATAACTTCTTAAAGTATACTTAAAGTAGAGGCTTATATTGATATTAATTATATAAGCTTTAATAAAAGGTTTATTATAACCTCTCTTATTAAATAATTATAATATTATTAGGTCTATTAATTTTTATAAATAATAAATTTTTAGTAATACTTATATTATAATATTAAATTAATAATATTAAATTATATTTATATACTTAATATACTTCTAGGTTTCTATTATTATATTATAATTAATTATATCCTTTACTTTCTTTATACTTAATTTTTAATAGCTTTTTTATTACCTATTAGGCTTTAAGGATATTAATATTTTAATAAGGTTTACTTATTTAATAATAATAAATTATTTAAATTATTTAATAGATATTTAATATTAATAATAATATTATTAAGGTTCATAAACATAATTATACGAATTATTAAGTTCTTAATAATTATTAATTCTAAATTTTAAGGTTTAATATAAGATCTTAGTTCTAATAATATATAATAAGTTTTATAAGTATTAAATCTTATAACCTTTTAAGATCTACCTTTATTATTAGGAGTTAGAAGAATAGTAGTATAACTATTAATAAGAAATATAAGGAGTATATTATATATAAGTAATAATAGATATAAAGGAGAGAAAAAGTATAAGGGATTTTAAGAGATTAATATTAATTATAAAATTAGTTAAAAACTTAATTTAAATATTAATTTAAAAATAGGAATTATAATACTTTACTAATTAAGATAATAATTAAAATTATAATTAAAAAAGTTAATATATAATTAATTAAATTAATGATAAACCTTTAATTTAATCTTACTTTACTACTACTTAAGATTAATAATAAAGTAGTAGATATAAATATTATGATATAATAAAAATTTATCATTTATAATTTAAATTCTTAACTTTAACTTTATATTTAAAGTATTAATTATAATATATTATCCTACTCTTTAATTAATGATACTTTATCCTCTTCTATTATTAAGAATTTTATAAATACTCTAATTATAAGTTTAATAAAGAAGGATAAAAATAAATCTTATTATATCTTTTAATATAAGTAGAAGGATAAGTAATTAAATTAATAAATAAAGATAATATAAATTATTAAAAATAAAATAATATTTAATTATAACTATTATAATATTTATTAAGATAGGATAAAAAATTTTAATAAATAGGAATATCTTTATAAATCTATTCTTATTTTTAATATAGCTTTATAACTTATTTATTATTATTATAATAAGGTTATTATTTACTCTTTTATAAGTTATAATATTAATAGTATAAGTATTTATCTCTTATTTAAAGGATATATTAAGAGATTAAGTCTTATTTCTTTATAATAAATATTAATTATTAATAGTTATTAAGATAAGGTATATTAATAATATAAATCCCTAGGCTTTTAATAAGTAAAATAATAATTAAAATTAATATATTACCTTTTATCTTAAAGGAAATAGAATAAGGATATAAGATTAATATTAAATAGGTAAAACCTTATATATAAAGACTTTCTTAAGTAATTTTATTATTAAGTTATAATTATAAGTATATTATTTAATATTATTAATAATCTTAAGATATTATAACTTTTTTATTACCTTAATCCTACTCTTTAATTAGACTTAATATCTACTATTAAGAACTACTTAATAATAAAGGTTAAAGAGATTAAATAGAGTCTTTTATTAAATTTACTTATAAATAATATTAAAGTCTCTTTATTACTTAATTATTAATTAGCTTTAAATTATTAATTATATATAATAATTCTAACTTTCTCTATTAATAAGAATTAGATATAATATAAGAAACTCTTAAGCTTTAAATATCTTAAAGGTTAATATAATAGCTTATAACTTATAATAATTATAAATTTAATTATTAAATAGTATAAGATTAAAGATTGACTTCTTATCTTTATTATTAATAATACTAATAATAATACTTTATTATATAATAAACTTATTAACTCCCTTCTTATAAACCCTTTTAATAATTTTATTAATTAAAGAGAGAATAATCTTATATACCCTTTAATATATATTTTATATATAATATATATTATTTAATTAGCTTTAAAAGAGTTACTTAGAAAAGTTTATATTAATCTAATTAATAAGGAGTTTTAAAGAAATTAGGTTAATAATAATAAATAGTAAGATATTTAAATAGTAAATAAGGGTTTATTAATAACCTTAATTAAGGTAAGACTTTTATAATTATTATTTTAATTATCTTTTAATTAATTATTTAAAGGTATAAAAAACTATAATATTTATTAATATAAATAATTAATAAAAGGAGCCCTTTTTTAAAATATAAAAGGATTAATTATAAAAGGATAATATAATAATAGTCTTAAATAATAATATATCTACCTTAAATAAGAAGTATAAGTAAAGATATCCTCTTAAACTCTTTTAAGATATTAGAATATATTAAGACTTAATTTATTATATATTAAAATAAGTATATTTAATTTATATAAATATAGAATATTACTTTAATAAGAAATTAAGTAGCTTCCTTAAGCTTATTAATAATAAGTAGTTATAAGTTAGATATCTAATTTAGCTTATTAAACCTTTTTATATATTTATATTATTAATAAGTAGAGGGAAGGAGGTTATAATATATAATATCTTTATTATTTATAATAGGCTCTTTAATTATATAGAGTTAGAAGTTAGATAATTAAAGTATAAATAAGTTATATAAAAAGTTAAATTTTTAAGGCCTTTAAAGTAGCTTATTAGAAGCTTTTTATATATTATAATTAAATATAATTAAGTAGTATTTCTTTATTTAAATTATAAGGATATAATATTTAAGGATAGGAATTATACTATTAAAATTAATTAATAGTTATAAGTAGAAGTCTATTAATAAGTATTTAAAAGAACCTTTTAAAATTATCAAAATTATAAAGAGAATAATTAAGATTAAAGGATTATATTAATAACGGGTTATATTACCTTTAATCTTAATAATACTTTAAAAGCTCTATTAAAAGATTTAAATAATATTATAAAGAATTAATTAAAATAATATAAGGCTTATAATAAGGTTTTTCATTATTATTATTATTATTATTATTATTATTATTATTAATTCTTTAATATTCTTATAATACCTTTTATTTACTTAAAATAAAGGTTTATTCTTAAGTAATAAAAGGCTTTAAAGTTCTAATACCTATTAATTATTTATATAATATATAATATCCTTACTATTATAATAAGAGCTATTATATATAAGTAATACTTCTTTATAATAAAGAGGTATTATATAAGTTATATATATTATATACCTCCTACTTTTTATACCTTAATAATAGTCCTTTATACTAAGAATTAATAGAACTTATCTATATAGGCGGGACTTAATCTAAAGGCTAACTTTAATATATCTAATTAGGTAAAAAGGGCTAATAGTATTTTATATAATATATAGGTAAAGGAAGGTTATCTTAATAATAATTATACTAATAATAGAGATAAAGATAATAAGGATAATTTAATAGGTAGGTTATAAGCCTTATAATATACTTTAAGAAATAGTATTAATACTTAACTTAATAGTTAAGAGGATGCCTTTATAATTAGTAGGAGTTTACTAATAATAATATAAGTATATTAAAGAGGTAGAGGTAGGACTAATAATTACTATTTATAAGGATTTAAGTAATATTATTTAGTAGGATTAATATATTAATACTCTCTATAATTATTATGAAATAAAATAGGAGGAATAAGTAATAGTAGCTAGTAATAAGAAGGTTTAAGAATATATTAACTCTATTCTATTAATAGTAGAATTTCTTATAAGTTATATTATAAAGATAAAAAAAAATTTAAGTAAAATCTAGAAAAACTTTATAATCATTAATCTAGTTAATAGATTTATTATAAAGAGTAGATTGTTATATAAACTAATCCTATCTAATTTATAATTAAGTAAATAGGATATCCTATTAACAGGTCTTATAAATATCCTATCCTATACCCGTCCTATACTATTATAAAGATATAGGATTAGGGTATTATTTACCTATACTATGCTATAGTCTTATACTATCCCACGTGGGATATCCTGTAGGATATCCTATATCTTTCTAGCTAGTAGGTTTTTTTTAATTTTAATCTTCAATTTATATATTTAAATTAGATTATAAATATCTTATAGTTATGCTAAACCTAGGCTAGTACGTAACTGTTAGCTAACTTGGATACCGCCACTTTACTCCCCCTAATTTAGTGGGGAAATAACGGAGCTCGCGTTGGCCACTAGCGTATCGCCAACGGCTTTGCAATCGACTACTGTACAGTATAAGTCTGGTCGATTCTAAAAGGTAGGCTGACTGCGCGGTAGTTGTAGCACTCCAGATTCCGCCTTGCCTCTGGTTGAAGTACCGGAGCCTTTCCCTACTCGCGCAAAGCTGAGGACTTCAATACTGCCTTTACTTTGTCTCTTCTTACGATCTTAATCAGTGGGCGTATCCAATGTTGTCTGTACTATGTCTTTTCTCAAATTGTCTGCCAATGAGCGCTTTGTCTTAGCCACTAGCGGTCAATTTCTTTAAATCCTAATGCTTTTCTCTTAACGTTCTTCTCTTCTAATTTAGAGAAAAATTCTTGGATCTCAAAGCTTAGAACTATCTGAAGCTGCTCTGATTGAAGTCTACGACATGTCATTCGGTTACTCTGTGACCGATGTGCTCACCGTGACGCAATTAGCTTGGAAATGCTTCCGAAATGCGAAGGAGGCATGTGGAGAGTATGACGAGTTGACTTGCGAGGCCGATAGTCTACATAGTGTACTGCATCGCCTGCAACTCGAAGTCACGGAGACGGACTCTCTTTTCGATCAACTCGATGACGACCGTAAGGAAGAACTGCAGAGACTTATTGGCGGCTGCGATGAGATATTGCGCCGAGTTGACAGCATACTAAACAAGTACGATGCATTAAAGGCCAAGAGACCTCGTTACGGAACGGAGTCCTGGCAACGGATCAAGTTTGGAAACAACGAAATGCAAGACTTGTACTGCTTGAGGCAGAAGTTGGCTCATCATACACGAAACATTATGTTTGTTTGCACATTGGTAGGGCTGGGTTCACAGGGCAGGATGGAGATGTTCATGCGGGGAGAGATGCTTGGGCTTCGCCAGGGAGTCAATGAAATCTTGGCGCAAAAGAAGGCCGAAACCCCAACAAATGAAAGCTCGATTCTAACAAAATATGACGAGGACGACCGAGCCGTGTGGAAAGAGTTCCGACGTGACCTGGTCCACAAAGGCTTCAATAGCTCCTTCATTCAGCTACATATGGAGCATCTCAAAGCATACGTCAAAGAATTGGGAGCTCGAGGAGCGCTTGATGTCGAGGATCATGCTGTGGACCAGCATCAGTCTAGATTAGCAATCGAAGACCCTGTTCAGTGGCAGGTAACCCAAGATGTTTGGCTCAAGTCCCGCGTCAGCTTTATTGCCATCGAAAGTCAATCAGGACCGCGTCCATCTGTTGGATTTTTGAAGGAATTAAGTCGTATTTCGAAGCTTCATGGGCTTGACAGAGGATTGTTAGAGTCTTCCAGTCTGGTCGGGGAGCGTCCGACTTCGCCGATTTTGCAGGAGCCCGATCCTAGCCAGGATGTCGGTGCGGTAAGATGCTGCCAGGGAGCAAAACCTGCTGAGTTCGCATCTGGCAGCGATTCGCAGCACAAACAAAAAGACTTGGTTGTAGGGGTCGACGCTAGTGCCAAGCACGTGCAATCAATCTTGTCTCGGGACACTCCCAGAGTGATTAATTCCCCGCTTGAAGGTCAAGCAGAAAATACTTCTCCGTCTCCCAGTACCGTAATGCCAGGAGGTGTCACAGGCTCCCTCCCGATACGTCCAAGGATACCTCCAGAGAAGCTAAGCCAGGATAGCAAAAGCGATGTCATGTAGGTAATATGAATATGTGAAGTGAACATGCCGTTAGCTGAGAACCCAACAGTATCTTTATCGTCCCGGAACTTCCAAAATTCGGGACGCGAGCTACGATCGTTGACTGGTTCGATCATGGGCATACCGTATTACCAACAGGCTTACGAGACTCCCACATCCTTGGCTACGAGTATGAAATTCACACTGCTGGCGTGTCAATCTGGGACAGCATCTTGGCCCTTGGTCATGATTTCCTTGACTACCTTCAATCACAGCTCCTAAAAGTAGGTCCAAGGCTAACTCTGCGTCCTCATGATATTGATTGATCCTCAGGATCCTTTACGGCCATGGATAGTGGTTTCTCACGGCTTCGGCGGCTCGATCGTGAAAAAGGTCCAGTTTCTCGCGTCTATGATGGATTTCGAATGCTGAAAACTTCAAGGCACTCACGTTGGCTCGCTCAAATTATCTAGTCCATAACCACCTACTCTCGATGCTTGGCGGCCTTGTGTTCCTGGGTACACCCCATTTTAACCTTATGCAAAAGCAGTCTCTACCATTCGTAATAAGACTGCTAAGACATACGTCTAAATTGCCGAAGGTTGACCTCTCCCGCGCTGAGCTTGAGGTTCAGAAATTGGCCGACCTGTGCTCCGATTTCGATAAGCTAGACTTTAATCTACCCATTATCTCAGCCTACGAGACAATAGAATCTCGCTTACGCAAGAGCTTCGGGCGACCCCGAAATGAAATAGTAAGCATCATATGGGGAATCTCAGGACTATGTTAATTGGATTAGTTAGTGGACTTGAGCTTCGCGCAGACATCAAATAGGAGGGAAACTTTAATCCCTGTGCCGGCTGACCACGCCGATCTCTGCAAGATCGAACGGCATGGGGCACTACTTCTTCGTATTATGGCAATGATGGATCATGCCCACCTGAAAACATCAAGAAAAAACTCAATTCAAAATGATATTGGGAACGCTTCTTTGTACCATTTGGGAGCAGATATTCAACAAGTCATGGGCTCCGAGCCAGATTCCCGTATTGCATTGCAAGGGGCCTCTAATATAGATGTATTACCTCCTAATCTGAGTGTATTACCTGTGGTAGAGGATGCAATGTACGTTTCCCTTCCGATATCAGTCACACTTCCTATCTTCGACGTCCTACCAGAAGCAAGCCCCTCCTTTTCCGGTGGAGAAGAGGCTCTGAAAATCATGGATGTGGTTTTGACGCCTAGGAATACGTCTGAAAATGGTTGGGAGGCACCTCGCCCATCATGTGTCACAATATGCGCTATGGGTGGTATGGGAAAAACACAACTCGCCCTTCAGTATGTTCACACCAACAGATCCCACTTTCAGGCTATTTTCTGGTTACGCGCACACACAGTGCAAAGCTTATCAGAAGACTTTGGTCGGATAGCAACAAGATGTGGGTTGCTCTCGGGCCTTGAAGCTCAAGATGTTGTGATCAGCAAACACCTTGTATTGGAATGGCTATCTTCAACCAGCGCATCATGGCTGCTCGTCTTCGATGATGCCGATGATCCTGAGATTCTGCACGAATATTGGCCGATTTCTAGTACTGGAGCAGTTATTGTCACGAGCAGAGATCCTCAAGCACCATCGCTGTTTTTTGGGAGTACCAAACTCGATCTCCAACCATTCTGCCCGGATGACGCCGCCACACTATTTTATAAAGAGGTAGGATTGAAGCCCCACGATGACGAACTCCAAGCATGCCAAAACCTCATGGATTGCTTAGGCGGTATCCCACTGGCAATCTCACAAGCTGGCGCATTTATGCGGAGACATTCAATGACCTTTTCCGAATATGCGAGACTGTTCAATGAGGTCTCTGATAGACCTGATGCCTTAGGTACGTCAAGCAAGCTGCCAGGTACCCAAATCTCGTCTTTCTTTGAGGCCACTCTTATCAATTTGCCACCTGAATCGCTCAAGCTACTTCAAGTCATGGCTTTCTGGGGTCCAGACAGTATATCACAATCGCTGATTCGGTCTCAAAATGAGTCGCTTTCGGTCGATCACATCTTTGAATCGGTGAGCGCTTATCATCGTGCGAGGACGGGCTTAGTGCGCTGCTCTCTGATCCGGATCGATTCAGACCATCTCTGTGTTCATCGACTCGTGCAAGAAGAGGTGAGGACGCGAATGCAGATTAGGGAAGTGGTCAGCTCGTTCGGGGCCGCTATTGCTTTGCTCGAGAGAGCATGGCCTACGCATATCGACCAATTCGATCGGGAGAACTCAATGGTGGGCGAAGCTCAGGACATCGTTCCGCATGTCCTCCGCATGAAATCTATATACGAGAACATGTCTTTGCATCTGGAGGGTCTCGCGAAACGACGTTTTGTCAATCTCCTTCAGAGGGCTGGGTGGTACGTGGTTAATACCTGAAACAGTTTCAGATGTAACTGACTTGCATACAGGGTCTTCGTTGGCTATCAGAATTATCACATCGCACACTCTTGCTTATCATTGGCATTGCGTATATGCACAACCGATGGCCCCTCGCACGTAGAAGTTCATGCGAATGTCCTCTATGCACTCATAACCCTAGGAACAAGAACCAACTACCAGCCTTGCACTATACTGGACTATGCCTTAAAACACCTCAATTACCGTATCAAACTCAACACAGGCAGCACCCAATGTCAAAATATGCTAAGTATGGCGTATTGTGCGCTTGCTCACGCTTACATGTTGAGTGGCAATTACACGGAAGCGATCAACAACTGTCACCAATCCAGAAGGGTCGCAACTGACGATATTGAAGGCAGTAGATGGTTTGAATGGGCTGACATATACGAAGCCTGGAACTTGATAGCCATGGCAAAATTAGAAGAGGCGGAAACGGTAATACTACAACGATTTGCCAAGCAAAGTGCGACTCAAGAGACTGGAGGCTCTAGTTCGTTCATGTCGGTTGATTATGCACTGCTTGAAAGCCTTAACTGACAATTTCAAGGCTGGCCCAAACGCTGAAAAGTCTTGCAAAGCTGCGAGCTCGGCAAGGCTTGTTAGAAGAAAGCTTCTGCAACCACAAGGAGGCGCTTGTCAATTTTGTGGCAACGACCGGGTGCAACTCTTACGAGTCAAATATACTGTGTATAAAAGTTGGAGAACATCACACGCGGCTTGACCAATACGAAACAGCAGGGTAAGTCTACATCCATCACTATCCGTGCGATTCCTGTTGCTCATGGAGGCAGAATATATTTTGAGAGGGCTATGGACTGGTTCAGCGTCCATGAATTTTACAAGCCAGAAGTGACGTTGTTGCACTATAAGATTGCACTACTTCGGAAGGCGCAGGGCGATGAGATTGGCGCTAATGAGTCAAGAGCGAAGGTTGAGAAGCTTTATGCACAACTCGTGCCTAGGTACACCGGAAAGACATGGTTGTCGGACAAGGAGATTGATGAAGTTGTAATTTTAACATCGCGATAACACTGTATCAGATCGACAACTTCCCTACCCGAACTTGAAACGAAATATGTACTGAACAGTCCTGGTCGAGCTCCAACCTGCATATCAGGATCAATAGTTCATCAAGACTACGCCCCATCGTATCTGAGGAATCATCAAATTGTATAGGAAATGATACCACGAAAACCTAGCGTCAGGTCTCATGCAACGGTACAGGACTCTCTTCGGCCTGCTCGTTCCCATTCCGCCTCCCCCAAACCAACGCTCCACAGACCAGCATGTGATCCGACGCCAGCATCAGGCCACCACGGCTTCCTCGGACGGTCAATCGGATCGTAAACGCAGCCATTATCAATGCTGTAATGGTACGCCAGAATAGGGCCCCTTTCGCCATAGTGATAGGGGCAGGTGATGGTGCGATCGTTGTTGCACGAGCAGATACGGCAAGCGAAAATGTTTCAGGAGTTGTCGATGCAGGATTTGTGAAGGTCTGGCGCAGGACGAGGGTACCGTCGAGCTAGTGGCTGAGGCTGTAAGGGAGGGCGTGGCTTGCGTGGTAAGAGTATTTAGCGTGTTCAGGACTGTTGAGATTCCTTGGCGCTGAACATTGAAATTTCCCCCCCCCATTTTGCGTGTAAATGCACACAACATCCAGCGACTCCAATAATGTCAGCCCATAACGTGCTTATCGGTCGAGATTTGAAGCCATAAGCATATCCTATGTGTTGTAGATATGTTCTCGGCCCTGTACCACCCTTGCTCTGCTGATGCTATTGGAATCTTGATAATCCTAAATACGCTAATTACTTTTAGTCGGAGCCTTTGTTACTATATCACCATCTGTTGTATGCGTGATAAAGTAGCATATCAGATATGGGTGAGTTCGCTCTAGTTGGATTCTGCTACTACACGTGATGCGGGATATTATCTTTGCTGTTAGTCAAGGTATACGTAGGATCTTCATAACATGCAAATGTGTTTGCTCTGGTTGGATACTGCTGCTGCATGTGGCTACATGAAAACAGCGTTGTGTTACGCCATTGGGACCCAGCGGTATCTAAGTCAGCAGTTTCCCCGCCCAAAACAAGCTTTTGGAGATTGATTGATGTGAATGAGACAAGGCTTTATTGGTAGAGAGGGTCGACAACACAACATACCCCGCGCTTTGGGCTGCATTGAACGACTTGCTCGCTCACTTCTGCAGCCCCAGCACATTACTATCATCAGGCTAGCAGTCTCTTATGAAGCGCAATCCCCTCGTGTATGTAGCTCTTCGTCAACATCAGGATCTGCTACCCGTTCCGCTATCAACCTTTTCAAGTCTATGAACCACGGGTAGACCTCTATCTTTCTGAATAGCCGAAATGGACATTCTCTATCTCGAGCAGGCTGTGCTTCTATGTTGTGGAATTTTCTTCCTCTACGCTACTAGTTTGGCTATCTACCGACTCTACCTTCATCCCCTTGCGGGGATTCCGGGGCCAAAACTCGCAGCTCTTAGCAGATACTACGAAGCCTACTTCGATATCTGCAAGGGGGGTATCTACACACTCAAGATCAGTGAACTTCATAAGGAATATGGTATGCTCCCATTACATCGAACCTACCTTGAGATCAACCAAGATAATGATATCATATCTGAACCTTCTTCCAGGTCCCATTGTCCGTATAAGCCCATATGAAGTCCATGTTAACGATCCCCGTTTCCAAGACACGCTCTACCGGCAAGACGGCCGTTGGGAGAAATATCAATGGACCTATGAACCCCTCGGTAATTCTGCCAGCATGCATGGCACTGTAGATCACGACATTCACCGGATGCGAAGAGCAGCGCTGAATCCATTTTTCTCCAAGCAAAGGATATCGACAGCTACTTCGAGCATCCAGACCCAAATCGGAAAATTATCGTCGAGACTCGATGGGTTCGTGGTTTCTGGAAAGGTGGCAAATATAGGAGCCGCCTATAGCGCGCTCACCATGGATATCGTGACGGACTATATTTTGGAGAAAAGCTATGGCAATCTGGACTGTGAAGACTTCAATTTTGATTTTGTCACTACCATCAACAATCAAGGTGGTGTCTGGCGAGTGGGGAAACACCTACGCTGGTTCTCAAAACTCTTCTTCAAAGCTCCTTTATGGGCAATCAGGATAATATCACCGAGTTTAATAACATATAAGGTATTCCTAGAGGTATGTTTCTTAGTTTCCACCATCTCCCGCACGCCATGGACTGAAACTTCGATACAAGAGCGCCGTTCAGCAGGCCCAAAAACTTGTCTCGGCCGACCGAGAGAAGGTCTTGGAAGAAAAGCAGCGCAAGACCGTCTTCCACGAAGTGCTCTCCTCCAATGTCTTACCACCCTCAGAAAAGACCGTCGAACGTCTCTCAAATGAGGTCAGAACCCTTGTAGCCGCGGGCTCAGAGACAACGGCCAACGCACTCCGCGTCGCAACCTTTCATTTGGCCACAAACCTAAGTATGACCCAGAGACTCCGCAACGAGATCCAGTCCGTTCAGCCGGATGCCCACACACCCGCAACATGGCGACAGCTCGAACAACTGCCTTATCTCACCAGAGTCGCCATGGAGAGCATCCGCCTCTCCTATGGGGTATCCACCCGATTGCCGCGTATCTCGCCCAACGAGACACTCGTTTACGAGAAATACGCCATCCCGCCTGGGACACCAATCAGCATGTCGAACGTCCTACTGCTCAAACACGAGGATATATACGACGACCCAGACGCTTTCAGGCCTGAGCGGTGGCTGGACCCCGTCGAAAGGAGGCGGCAAGAACGGTATTTTCATCCATTCTTGAAAGGCACGAGGAATTGTCTAGGCATGCAGTGAGTCTCTTTACACACATTTTCCTTTCATCAGGGCTGCGGCTGTCCCCAGCAGGAACTGACACACTGGGTTTTCAAGCCTCGCGTGGGCGGAATTGTACCTGACCCTTGCGGCCTTGTTCGCGAAATTCGAGTTTGCGCTGCATGAGACTCTCATCGACGATATTGAGATGGGAAGCGATCAGTTTTCGCCGGCTCCGAAGAGTCGGAATGGTGTGAGGGTCACCCTACGCAGAGTCAACTAATGCCTCGTAGGAGAATGTTGATCTGGGAGGCGGTCGTCCTGCGGCAGGGTAGCACAGTCTTTGGAGGGAAAAAGGTGTAACGAATTATGATGACTCTTGGGGTAATTGGAAGGGTGTGCGTTTGACGAAGTTCAGATTATTGTACCTAGGCATCTCAAAGGATATATCGCCTTCGACCTGGAAGGGTCCACCTGGAAGAGGCGCATACCTGGAAGTGGCGTAGCCCTATTAAAGTACTAATATCTATTTCCTACTATTTTAATTAATCTAATAATATAATTGATCTATTTGTAATTATATTAGATACTTCTCTTTTATTAACTTTATCCTCCATACCTTTAGAACCTCCTTTACTTTCTTAAGAGTATTATATTAAGCTTACTTTAAAACGCTAGCGTAAGCCTAAAATATCCTTTCTTAGACTAAGATTATAATAGAATATAATAGCCTATTATAAATATCTATAGGATATTAAAAGCTACTATACAATGTTAATTTAGAACTATAAATGTCTTAGTTTATTTCAAGCATCCGGAGTACTTTGTCATCCCCTTGGACCTGTAAGCCCGTATTTCACGAGCTATATAATACACCTGTACCTATTCGATTTCAGGACCTAACCTGAGAGCCTTGTGTTTTTCGATCAACCCTACCCATTGACGGAGTGTACGATCTCTTGCAGCTATCGTCGTGTGTGATTTTTGATGATGTTCATGTTGTAATATGGATACCCCGCATCTGCGCTTGTACGCCTGGATCTTGTTGACGAGGAAAGAAGATAGGCAGATTATCATGCAGGTATCCAGACTTATACTCAACATCTCGGAAAACAAGGGCCAAAAAATTTCGTGTATCATATCAAGCTTAGTAGTTCGTTCGGACTGATCAGATCACTTACGACCAGCTAGAGGTGAAAATAAGCACAATTCCTACGAAAAGAGCGGACTACTAGACGTTCCAAACTATTCACAACGTAGACAGAGACAGCCGGGAGGTGCGATTGCCGACGCCAATTGCTTTGGCCCTCTACAATCTCAAATACTGGGACAGAACGTAGATATGGTGTTGGCTGTCAACTCAGCTTGAATCCGCGTCAGTGGCTACCTTAATGCCATCCTGTTTTGTGTGGATGTGAAAGTTTATTCTCGATCTTGTGCTCTGTTGTCGTCTTGATCATCTCTCCAAGATTTTCATCAACACGAGCAAACATAGCTATGGATTCACTGTTAGTGAAAAAGCCAACTTCATGGCGTGATCAAGCGTTACTCACCATATGCCTCATCTCGAATCCATTTTCTCTCGCAACCGCTAATATGTGCAGATGCGTTGTTCAAAAAGCGCTTCTGTGCTTCCTCTTGCTTTCCCATCAGTTGCCACAATGCAGTCGCTTGTGTGAAATCTTTCTCGGTAACCTCGGACGCAAAAGACACAGGCACATCGCCAGCAGAAGCCTGGTCATACTTGCCCACATTCTTCGTGGTCGCTCTTGCTGCTCCCGTTGCAGGTTTTGCATTCGGCCCTCCCTGTTCAGTCGTTAAAAATTTGACAGGCTTGATCTTCGAGCCGACGTAATTCGGGTCTTCCCCATAATTCTTGGTGAAGTTCATGAATCCATCTCGTTGAATAGGACAATAGACTTCACTCTTCGCGGCGTTTGTGGGTAGAAATTGGTAGTTGATCCCCAATCGGTATCGTGCCGCATCGGGGTAAGCGAACATTCTCGCTTGCAGCATTGGATCCGGACTTGGTTCAACGCCTCTGACCATATTGCTGGGGCTGAACGCTGCTTGTTCGACCTCTGCAAACCAATTGTCCGGATTCTTGCAAAGCGTCATGCGGCCAGCCTTGCGCAAAGGGTATTTCTTGTGTGGCCAGATTTTAGTCATGTCAAAAATATCGACCGGAGCGTCCGCAATCTCCTCGGGACGGATTGTCTGAACGTACACATCCCAAGTTGGGAAGTTGCCAGACTTGATGGCTTCTTGGAGATCCTGGATGTGATGGTCAGGGTTTGTCCCTGCCAGCGTAGCGCCTTCTGTGTTTGTGAAGTAGTGGTTGCCCTGATTGGTGAGGATGTGGATGCGGACATAGTGGTATGAGCCATCTGCTTTCGAGAACTTGTACGTATTCCCGCTGTAAGCATTAGTGTGTCTGACCGAGGAAGGTAGACCCCGGTCACCAAACAAGAACATCAAAGCGTGTATGCTTTCTTGATTGTTCACGTGAAAGTCCCAAACATATCTGAACTGGACCTGTTCGTGGCGGGATCACGCTTATGGCTGCGATTCAGCGAGGGGAACTTGACAGGATCGCGGACGAAGAAAACTGGCTGCAGACATTTTAGAGAGCCGACTGCAACAGTCTCAGTATTGGCTTCACCTGGTTATTACAGACCCAGTCCTGATTACCCTCTGCGGTCTTGAACTTGATGGCGAATCCTCGAAAATCTCGCACAGTGTCTGCAGAGCCTTTCTCGGGCCCTGTTGTGGCGATTCGAGCAAGCACATCTGTACGCTTTCCAATGCCGGTCAAGAAATCAGCATCGGTGATATCAGATATGTCGTCTGTGACTTCAAAAAAGCCTCTGGCTCCTACTGCTTTAGCGTGTACAGATCTCTCCGGAATCCGCTCCCTCGAGAAATGTGCCAGGTTTTCAACCAGTTGTGTGCTGGTCATGAGCAAGAACCCGCCGCCACTATCCGTGCGTAGCTGCTCTGAAGTATCATTTCTGTGACGAGGTTGGCCCTCGGCCAGTGTGTAGAAGTGGGAGCTTTCTGCCATTGCCCTGCGTCTTGGTAGAGCTGGTCACCCGAGTCAGAAGGTATCAAACAGCATATCCTGCGCCCGGGATAGAATCGACTACTAATAGGTTTTGCCGATGCGTTGTTCGAAACTTCTCGTATCTCGGTCTAAGATTGTCATTTGGTCCTAGTTGCCAATTGGCTTGATATGTATCCGATAGCACCCCACAAGGACTGACGTCGATTGTCCACTAGCGCATCACCGGTCTGAAGAGGATAAATACCACGCCCTTCTACGGGTGTGGCCCTTTGAGCTGGGGGCTCTCACCTCTCAATACCATTTGATTGGCGGAATGAGCTAGAATTTGACCTACTAAGGTGGAGACTGTTCCCCATGGTTCCTTGCCTGAGCTGCAGGTCATGGCGAGTGACAGTTAAACATTCCCTTTTGCGTCGCCTGCATGCATGACAGACTTCTACAGTAGCGCCAGCATAGCCATCCATCACTGCCGCCACCCTCGACGTGAGCTGCATTGAGAAAAGATGTTGTTAAAAATACAGGCGGATTGGCCTACTCATTGCTAGTGAGTATGTTGATTGATTGATACTAAGAGACAGGAGGTCTACATGTCTACACTATTTACATGCCAAGCATGCCAAGCATAAGGCTGATTTCTAATAGATGTCGATCATCGAAAGATGCAACTGCCTGAATCAGCTTGAGGCGCTGTCAGGTGTGCATGTGCATCAAGTGGGGCGCATTGTTGAGCTTGTCACATACATGGTGCATATGGGTCTAGCTCCCCACCAATGGCGTTTCAACTCTATGCGGGGTTTGCAGCACACACTGACCGCGGCATTTGGAATGAGCAGCTAAAAATGGCCTATGCCCCTCACCAAGTCACTGTCAACCGATCGAGCAGCGTTGTGTCTTAGGTGATGTCACAAACAGGCATTCAGACAAGGTTCATGCAGTTCCGTGAACAGCACGGACGCGGGTCAGTATCAACTTCCAGCTTTTGCAGGATCACATTTCAGTTTTACGAGCTTAGTCTGGGGAAGAGTTCCTGCCTCGACATTTGTGCTCATTCCAATGAACCCAACCAAGTCGAACAACGCTATCAAATGCGTAAAACTCAACTTCAGACTCACTATACATGGATGCCAGGCCTATCACCTCTTAACTTGGTTGTCGGCCTTCATGCGCAATGAAGCAAGCTGCTGTTTGTACATCGTGCATACGTACAGCATATCATGCGTCCCTACTAAGTAATAGAGTTCGTGCGTTCTCCAGGGTACACCAGCCCGACGGTACGCCGTATTGATATCCAGGATGCGCGATTTGATGATATGAATAAAGATCGTGCATCGGTTGGGGCTACTAGGACACTCCATCCCTGTGACAACACGTAAGTTTAGTCTAGCTTTTGACCTCAAAGCTTCGTAATGTTATTTGGTGATTGCCATCTGCGATTGCAAAATATCCATGGCCCCTCGGCTTGAACTGCTCGGGTCAAACCACGATATTGATTATTACCTGAACCGAAGTCCCGAGCCTTGAGAAACAGATATGGTCTGAAAGCAGCCCATCAACGGACGCTATTCTCCCTCATACCTCATACACAAGAAACAAAATGGTCACTACCACAAGTATAGTCAACCGTCCTGATGAAAGGAAGATCGAACAAGGGCTCTCAGGTGGCAAACTTCCCTTTTTAGACCAGACAGGACCCGAGACAGTTTTCATCGAACCTCGAAAATGGGGGGATTTGATCAAAGACGAGAAAGCCATCAGTGCCATCGGCAACCGCAGCAAGCTCTTCGCCGGGGAACTCGAAGGCTGGAAAGGGTATGTGGTTGTTCACTGCAGCAACTCTCGTCAAAGGCGTACTTTAGGTACAACTAACATGCTGTCAGCTATGTGGAATGGGAAAGGTGTCCGGAGAAGAAGGCAAAGGCTCACAAGATACTCACTTTGCAGACTTTCCCTCCGAATGCAGAATTCCAGCTTGGACCAATCCCTGACACGAATCCTGTACTTCCTGGTACTCATTGGAAGATGTGGCATCACGCCATTGGCGGTGAACTAGCCTCTGTTCCTGAGGATTCCTGGGAAATTGTCCTTCTTGAAAAGCATCCTGAGATGTTGCATCTGTTGCAATTTCCCTATAATGGCGAACCTCCCAAAAGGCTTGTAACTTCGAAAGCCATCACTCCAAATTCACTTCACTTTGTTCGCAACCACGGCGGCATACCCATTATCGACAAGGACAAATGGAGACTTGAGCTCGATGGTCTAGTTGCGAACCCTAAATCGTACAACCTGGACGATCTCATGAACGAGTCAAAGTTTCCGCGGATCGAAAAGCTTGTTACGATGCAATGCTCAGGAACCCGTCGCATAGAGCAGATCTCTCTGTATGCAGGACAAGGAGATGAGGTTCCACAGGCCCCTTGGGCCGAAGGAGCCATAGGCACCGCAAATTATGTTGGTATCAGCTTGAAAAAAGTTATCAAAGACTGCGGCGGTCTCAAGGAAGGGGCCAAACACCTTGAACTCTACGGAGCTGAGAGCTACTTCAAGAACAACGAGGTGATGAATTACGTCGTGAGTGTGCCGTGGTCTAAAGTAAAAGCTAACGAGGTCTTACTCGTGTGGGAAATGAATGGAGAACCACTGCCAAAAATTCATGGACACCCCCTTAGAGTGGTTGTGCTGGGCTACATTGGTGCGCGGAGCACCAAGTGGCTTTACCGAATTCGAGCCATCGAGAATCCGTCACTTGCCCCAGTGCAGAGCAAAGAGTATCTGTACTTCAACCAGCAGGTCGGTAAGCACAACCAGTGTCCGACAGATGGCATCCAGATCCAAGAGATGCCGGTGAGCTCAGCGATCATGTCTCCATGGACGAAACAAATTGTCATACACAATGGCAAGATTCACTGCAAAGGCTGGGCATACTCTGGTGGTGGAAGGTGGCCTGAACGAGTGGAATTGTCCGCAGACGGCGGATTCAGCTGGTATGCTGTCCCCAACGAGAACCTTTCATCGAAGCACAAGTGGACCTGGCGCAATTGGGAAATGGACCTTCCATGCGATGTTGAAGGCTGGGTCGAAATAGTCTGTCGTTGTTGGGACAATTCTCTCAACACGCAGCCATTGAACGTCCGCGCAGCGTGGAACTGGGGTCTCCATGTGACGAGCTCAGCGCACCGGATCAGCGTCTACAGCATCAACAAGAGTCGAGCCCGCACCAAGCAGCGACTGGAGAAGTTTCAACGGTTGGGTGTGCCTTTGGCACCTCTCACATGTCCAGAAGATTTCCAAACAGAGACCTGGGAAGAGTACGAGCAGTTCTGGAAGGAAGATGAACCGCGAGATGTTGATGACTAATTGGCTTCACATAGTCTACTAGCTCATGTAGTACTTTTGGAAAATATGTTCCCACTTTCACCTGTAGTATGAAAGTGTGAGCTCCGCAACTGTTCCCTCGTCCGATCGATGAGCACTAAAAAAAACTGTAGTTAGCATGAAGCGGCACCTGTGTCTTCTAGATTCAATACGAGATGATGTGAAAGAAAATGTCTTATCCCTCCGCATGCTTGACAGAAATTAGGTCCTTTTAGACTTCAATATCGTACGGAGTTGGCGGTCGATCGCCAAAGCAGGCCTCAGTTCTCCATTTTAAGCAGAGGCAAATATGGACCAACATGTGAGGTCATAGGGCCCATGGAATAGTGCGTCCTTGCTCGAATGCACGTTTGATCCGCTAGTAGCACTGCTCCATTGGGGGGGGGGACCCCTGCGGAAGGACCTGTCTTGTAATGGCCATGAGGAAATAGCCCTGGCGAAGCACAATTGACTTGAACAATCTGAATGGCATTCGCTCGACCTGGTTGTCACGATAATCGACAGGAACAGGCTCAGAGCTTTAGGGAGACTTTAGACTCCACAGGTGGAGCAGTGGGCAGTATTTCACGCTTCTCTCAAACACCGTGCGGGTAACCCACCTATTGTGGAAGCTTTTTACAGCTTGCATGAAGGCTGGCCAGGAATTGGAAGGTTGACCCAGGCTGGAAGAGATGTGCCAACATCGCATTGCTATAAGCAAATGGCAAGTTGATAAGCAAAAGATATCGTGCTAGTTTGTTCATGCGGCGGTCTTGGCATTGCGGGAGAAAATCCAAAAACCTCCATTTAGCGTGTGCAGGATCGTTGGGAAACCTTGGCACTGAACATGCAAATTTCTCCCCCCCATTTCTAAATGGAAGTCTGCGTATTCCGTGGGTAGTAGTTAACTTCCCTAGTAATATGAGTTTATAAAGTCTTAAATCGTTGAACTAAAGTAATAGATAACCCCATTGAATCTATCCTTAAGATCAAAACCAGTTATAGAAGATAAAACAGTTAATAAGTTAACTACTATACGAAAATTCATACAGAAATGGGGGGGAAATTTTGCGTGTTCAGTGCCAAGGTTTCCCAACGATCCTGCACACGCTAAATATGATTAGTACTATACATACTAGCCTATCTCTGAAGTATATAGTAGACGTCTAAGTAGTCTGAACTTAGCCTCGTCTATATCACTTATTACCTACTACCTCTATTACTGTCGCCGCCGCTTCTTATAAATAAGATAGTAGTATAAGCTATCTACCTCATCGGCAACTGGGGAACCCGCATAGAAAATGTAAATGTGCTAATCCCGCTAATAATAGACACGAGTATGAATCAACCAATCAATCAAACCCCGAACTTATGACTGGGGATTACCGTTGCACTAAGGGTCGTCTGGCTCCTCGTGCTAGAAGGGGCGCCGCATAGGGGAGCCTGAATTGGCTGTCTCGGACCCGGCTAGACTTTCAGTCCGGGTACGATACGGAGTGGAATCAGCAGCAAATCTCCGACTCAAACTATCACAGATGGACTGCGACAGTCAATTTCCCCGACCGAAGAATGGCTGCATACAAGATGAACGCTATTACTCCATAACCACGATATCAAAGTGGACAGGCAAAAGTGGAAACGACTCTGCTAACCCCAGGAATGATTCTATGATTCGACTTGTAATATCATTATGCTTCTGGGACTACATATATGGATGTGAGGCTACAGAGTCGGAGTCCACAGGCAGTCTTGACTGTTTGGACCAATGAAACCTCAAGATTCTGGTGCACGCACACTCCTTGGATTTCTAATATCATGCGAAACACAAGGCTGAAGGATTCGGCAACGCCATCTCGCTCGTAGCGCTTGGGTCCAAAATGTGATAACCTTGTATTACATGAATTGCAACTTCACAAATTACTGACATTGATCTTTGCGCGTCGACTGAAGGAAACATTAACGTATCGAGAGTAATGGCCGGTTACCAGCAAGCATGGCGAAGTTCTGATGGGCATCAAAGAAACTTCAGTCCTGTGGACCGAATGACCCACCCACCACAACGGCAGAAAATATCAATTGGTGTCCGATGATCATGATCTGCCTCTCGAAAGCCTCAACATCAACAAAGACCGTGACCAGCGGCCAAGAGAGCTACTTCCTAGCTACGGAAAGCCACGACGGAAGAAATGGGTAGAGCTGACCGACATCTTTGCACTCGTTGGTTCTTTGGTATTGTTAATCGCGGCATTTTTCACTGTGTCGCCATCCACATCTACTCCGTGGAGACTCGCTCTCACACGTCAATTTCAGGTCATCGGGTTCCTACTTAGTGCTATGAACATTTGCTTTCTAAGCATTGCCCCCAAGGTTCTCATACTCCTCGAGGCTCGCTTTGGCCCTTCATACCTCCAGAACTACGATGCGATCTTACGCAACTCATTTTTAAAAGATAAGACGAACCTGTTCTGGCGAGGGCTTCTTGCAATCATCACGATCTTACCCATTGCTTTGAGCTTGGCCTACAAAGAATTCAATCATGGCACAAGCCATAGCAAGGTCGGCAACGATACAGGCAACTTCTATGGCTTCTTGCCTCCGGCAGGCCTTCAAGATCGATTTGTTGGGCTAACATACTTCTCCAATATCACTGTCCAATTTACTGCTGGGATATTCGATGATCCACCGTTTCCAGCTTTCCCGAGGACTTATGGCTTCAACACCCTGTTACTGTCAGAAACGTCCTCGGCGAAACTTGATGCTCCAAGTCCTCCGTATATTCGAAAGATTCAAAACAGCTTGATGGCTGATGAGACTTACTATCTTACAGCGGACGTGTTCGCAACAGTCACAAGCAAGAACAATTCAATTGAGGGACTTCGCGAAGATGACAATTTCTGGAACTACTATCTCAGCCAGATGCATGACCCTCCTGACCAGTACCTCAATCAGCCCAACCACTCGGGTGATGATTCAAAGGACTCGTATCTGAAGTCGAAATTAAGTGGACAGGACTTCTATAACGACATCT
>JAABUL010002670.1_pt1 | contig 28862 bp, 37 predicted proteins | sample 5559151 | NCBI WGS metagenome assembly JAABUL01 (sample SAMN10711876, study PRJNA513368) | rock metagenome | isolation source: Antarctica rocks | place: Antarctica: Victoria Land, Pudding Butte sud
AAAATGGCAACCTTTAAGAGAACTGCGGGAAACCCTCGATGCCTCAACTGCTTACGACGAGTGATCTCTAGCGACATATCCGAGTCTACGTCTCCGTTCCACCAGCAACTGCGAGGAAAGAAGAAATCTAGTAAACAACCCGCTACGGTCAATGTGAAGCTTTTGGAGGATATACGAGGATATGGGCGACAAGGTTGGTAGCATTCGATCTTTTTGGGGCGACCGACAGCTCACTTCCAGATCCTTGTAGGCTCTATCATCCCCGTTGCCCCTGGTAGGATGCGGAACATCTGGTATCCTCGACAAAAAGCAGAATATATGACGGAGTCAAGACTGCAGCAGCTCAACAAGAAAGACCTGGTTATAGAGCGAGACCACACATTTGGGATAGAGCAACCAGACAGTGGGAATGATATCCAAGAATTAGTTGGAGAGCGCCTGGTGGACGTGGAAATCAAGCTTCTACTGGTACTTCAGTCTAAATATCACCTACGTTGGGCCATAGCACTGACAATAGCAGCCCCAAAGAGCAACACAGATCATTTCCACTACTCTGCCTAGCCACTTGGAATTCTACAGAACCCCGATCGTGAATCCCGAACCCGAGGCTCCTCTGGATCAACCGCCAACTCGACCTCCTAGAAAACAGGCCACTTCAGCAGCAGCGGCAGATCTTGCAGCTGTAGAAGACTCATTGCCTAAATCTCAAGTGGTTGTTGCCATCTACGGATCCGTATCTACTGCAGATATTGCGGAATCAATCAAGGCTATCCTGGCCGAGTCTGAGGAAGGCGCAAGAGTCGTCTTGTCTGCAGAGGACATCACAATCATCACTGAAGGAGGCAATGTGCTGGGCGCCGAAGCAGATCGGTTAAAGGCCTTGGGTGAATTTGACGTGGATATCCGCGTCAAAGGGGGGGAGGCTGTCAGGAGGTTTATAAGTGTACTAGCACAGAAAGGCTAAAGATTCAATCCATAACGTCTTTACCATCTCTGAGCAACCATGGATATTGAATTGGCTAGCTGCTCCTGTGTTCGTTCTGGAATGATGAAAAAGATGATCTGGTGACTATACTTTCGTGTCTCGTGGACAGAACACGAGCCGTATTGTTTCCAAAGACAACTGCAGGGTCTTAGCACCCAAATCACCCATCGTAAATATCATGGCTCCCCATTGAAGACATCGCGTGTAGAAGAACCAGACAATAAAGGCAGCTGGCTGTGAACTTGATCGTAAGAAGACTAATCAGCCGTTGAGAGCTATAAATAATTTCGCAGCTAATTTGACAGGGTTCATACGTCATCCCTGTATGTCAGCCTCAACGTGATAGGTTCATCATTTCGCAGCACCTTCGCCCAATATGTGACCCGAAGAAGCGCCGTAAGACAAACCTCGACTGAGCCCAGGGAGTCAGCAGTTCCCCGTTGAGAATTCATACGGTCTTTTCAGATGTAACCTTTGATCTTTCGAGGAGTCGACATCCCTCACTTCGACTCGACTTCACTTCCTAAGCGGCGTGGCTCATGTTGATACGAAGTTTAACCTTCCGGCGCATTTGTTCATTCCACGGCATCCCAACATACTTCAACCACGTCGATGGTTTGGATCTTTTGTCTGAATTTCCCTTCTTAACCACCCACCTCTAAAGCGTGGGTTTCCGGGCGTCCATTCGCTTGCCATTATGTCTTCTCCGGGTTTCGGCGGTGAGAATTGCCAATCGAGTGGGGCTGCGCAACTTCTATGTCTAGTTCAAGATCCATTTGCGAGTCAGGTAGCTTTTAAGACAGCCTTGAACGAGATTACTATATGCTTATCACTTTCTCTTCTAGCTCCACGCAAACGCTTTCTGGGCTTCCCTAGGCGCCTCCGTAGGGGTGATGTTGTTGTTCGCCATCCTCTTCTCCATCCTTCGACCACATATTTCGAATGTATACGCACCAAAGCTTAAGTATGGCGACGAGAAACATGCCCCTCCCAAGATTGGGAACGGTGTTCTGGCCTGGGTCCCACCAGTCGCCACAACAAATGAATCCCAGCTGGTGGAAAAAGTTGGGCTCGATGCGACGATTTTCCTGAGATTCACGAGAATGTGCCGTGATATGTTTCTCGTACTTGGTGTAATAGGGGTTGGAATTTTGATACCCGCAAATGTTGTTGGTAGCGTCAAGGAACCTTTGAAAAACGTTCCTGATCACTACTTCGCTTTAATGACACCACAGTATGTCTATGGAAAGAACTACAAAACCTTGTGGAGCCATGTCATAAGCTCCTACTTGATCGACCTCGTCATTGTCTTCTTCTTATGGCGTAATTACATCGCTGTCACAAGGTTACGGAAACAATACTTCGATAGCCCTGGCTATCAGATGAGTTTGTCATCTCGAACATTGATGATTACCGATATTCCACAAGCCCTACGAACAGACGAGGGTATACTTCGAATAGCTGATCAAGTCGAACAAACGGCAGGTCTACCCCAAGCAACCATCGGCCGCAACGTGAAAGAGCTCCCTGAGTTGATTGAGGAGCATGAGATTGCTATCAGGAAGTTAGAATCGGTATTGGCCAAATACCTGAAGAAGCCAGACAGCATTCCCTCGAAACGTCCCACTCTTCGCCCTTCAAAAAAATACCAGAAAAACAACGGTGGTCAGAAGGTGGATGCAATCGACTATCTAACTGAACGCATCCGCGAACTCGAAGTTGAGATTAACCACGTACGGGAGTCAATCGACAAGCGAAATCCTATGCCATTTGGTTTCGCCAGTTATGAGAGGATTGAAGAGGCGCATACGGTAGCTTATACTGCCAGGCATAAGCATCCTCAAGGAGCAACAATTAGGCTAGCGCCACCGCCGAAAGACTTGATCTGGAAGAACCTGCCATTGACAAAGAAATCTAGGCGCTGGAAGCGATTCAGGAACAACTTTTGGATAGCGGTACTGACTGTTATATGGATTGCTCCCAACGCGTTGATTGCTATATTCCTTTCGAATCTATCCAACCTTGCCCTAGTTTGGCCGAAATTCAAGACGAATTTCGATGGACACCGCTTGGGCTGGTCTATTGTGCAGGGTATTGCCTCTCCGGCACTGACATCTCTCGTCTACCTCCTACTCCCTATCGCCTTCAGACGGTTATCCATACGTGCTGGTGATACGACCAAATTCTCTCGGGAACGACACGTCCTTACGAAACTCTACGCCTTCTTCATGTTCAACAACCTTATAGTCTTCTCTCTCTTCTCCGCTCTGTGGCAATACATCGCCGCTGTCATCAACCTCAGGGGGAAAAGCAATGTGGATGTTCTGACTGCGGTCAAGGAGGGCGCCTTTTTTGTAAAGATGATGGTTGGACTCTGTTCCGTCTCTCCATTCTGGCTTACTTGGCTGCTCCAACGAAATCTTGGTGCTGCAATTGACATAGCCCAGGTTTGGAATTTGATCTACCAATGGTTCATGCGCACATTCACGAATCCGACACCCCGACAGGCCATTGAGTATACAGCCCCAACAGCATTTGACTACGCGGATTACTACAACTACTTCTTGTTCTATGCCACTGTGGCTCTTTGTTTCGCAACTCTTCAGCCGCTCGTACTTCCAGTTACAGCATTTTATTTTGCCACAGACTATTGGCTCAAGAAGTACCTCTTACTCTACGTCTTCATTACAAAGGCTGAATCTGGAGGTCAATACTGGCCAATCCTCTTCAATCGGATGATCTTCGCCACCATTGTTTCAAATTTCGTTATCGCCCTCGTCCTCATGGCCAACGGCTCGTGGTCCATGATCTTCTGCATGATCCCTCTTCCTATTCTCATGCTTAGTTTCAAATGGTACTGCTACAAAACTTTCAACGACCAGAACAAATATTACACCAAAGCCACCCTCAAAGATATGGAAAATCTCGCCAATCCAACGGGCAAGCCACGTCACAATGACCGCGTATCAACGAAATTCGGTCATCCAGCGCTCCACAAAAAGCTCATGACCCCTATGGTCCACGAGAAAGCCCGGCATGTCTTATCCCAGGTGTACCGTGGCCGAGTGAATCCTGACAATGTCGACGGAGCGTTGAATGGTTATTCAGGCATCGCCATGGATGCCATGTCGCAATCTCAACCTGGCAAAGTCGCTCGCTTCGATCGCTCAGTCACCAACTCCAATAGAGAAAATATGTTCGAAGTTGTACCCGAATCTCAACTCGATTTCGCATTCTACAAGAACAGAGCCGAGTTTGCGGACGAGTACGGCGGCGATGGCGAGCTCTACGGTAAACCCTCCGACCTCGTCAGCGAGAGGAGTAGCACACCCAGAAGCTTCCTAGGCCGTGGCAGCGACTCGATACCCAGCTCCAGAGCCTCGAGCCCCGGGCCTGATTACGGGGGTGCCGCGGCGCGGAGGGGTCTGAGGCCCGATGACTCTCCGGACCGGGCTTCTCCGTATAGGGGTCAGGGAGACTTGGGCGCGAGAGCGATGTATAACATGAGCAACGAGAGCGAGAGCAGGTTGCTTAGCAGTGCGCAACCGCTCGGCGTTGGAGATTCGATCGGGTCGGAGCAGTATGGGCTTGATAGGTGGAGGACGGGGGGAAGTGGGTACGTCGGCGTTCCGGGAGCGGAGGCGGATGACGGAGGCTATGAAGCCTACAGGGGGAGGAGGTGAGCTGCTGGAGATGGACTTCCAACATGGTGGGGCAGTCTTTGCATTGCATGCGGGGCCTGGGACTGGTCCTGCAGGGGGCGGTCGGTGCCGTTTATAGAATGGGGGTATTTTGGTTAGTGGTCAAGTGGGCTTGATACGCTTCTTAGGGATTTACCTGTGAAGGTAATGAAGGCACCCGGGCTGGCGTTGGGTGTATCGATAGAAACGGTGGGAATAGACGGACGATACCCAAGAATTCACTCTTTAGCATCCTGCTGTTCCTGCAACCGGCGGCGAAAGCCAAACACCATGAAACGGATCTAGAACTTTGATAGACAAGCTTACACCATCACAAATCTCTTACGCTACCACACTACGAAACCCGCTGCACCACTTTTATCAAATCCGCCGTAACACCCATTGCCGTAACCTCCCCCCCAGCCCTAGCGAAACATCAGCATTCCACCCCCTGAAAACCCACGCAACAAGGGAAAAATAATACTTACCCAGCGCCCTGCACAACCAGCGGGTTACTCCCGTATCTTTTGGTGTAAAAACTGATGATGTTGTCACTCCCCTGCAGTGCGGCAATCGGATGCGTTTTCTCCAAACTCTCCACCCCGACCTTGCACTCCCCCTTGCGCACATCGATACTCCCCACGAACCTGACCACTTTCCCTTCTTTCGCCGCCTGCTCCCGCAGGTCCTCCATCTCGGCGTCGAAGTCCGGGAGGCGCCGCATGAACTCCGCGGCACTTTGCGCGCTCTCCAGCGCTTGGGGGATGAGGCTCTGCACGGGGAAGCTGCTCGTGCTTTCGATAGCTAGCCCGGCGACGCGGGCCAAGATGACGAGTTTCCTGGCGACGTCGAGGCCGTTGAGGTCGTCGCGCGGGTCGGGCTCGGTGTAGCCGAGATCCTTGGCTTTGGCAACTTCGGCGCTCCAGTTCCCGCTTTGGCCGCTCAGGGGCGCGAAGGCGTTGAAGAGAAAGCTCATGGTGCCGGAGAAGACGCCCTGGATTTTGTGGATGGAGTCGCCGGTGGAGACGAGGTCGGTGAGGGTGGAGATGATCGGGAGGCCGGCGCCGACGGAGGATTCGTGGTAGATGAGACCGCCCGTGGGGTGGCGGGGTGGTGAGGAGTCGAGGATTTTTTTCCATAGGGTTAGGCTGCCGCTAAAGGCTTTTTTGTTGGGGGTCACGATACTGATGCCCGCTTTCAGGAAGAGCGGGTAGCTGTCCGCGATGTCCTGGTTGCTGGTGTTGTCTACCATAACGCATTTTCCCGGAGCTTTGGAGATACCGTTGCGTAGATAGTCGAGGATTTCGCTGGGGGAGAGGCCGCTGCCGTGGGATTGGGAGAGATCGTGCTCCCAGGTTGTGAGGGAAAGAGACTCATTGAAGGTCGGGACGGTGAGGGATTTCTGGCTGCGGGCAATGAGAACGGGGGTGAGCTGAGGGTAGGTGCGGGCTAGGTGGGCGAGTTGGGAGATGAAAGCGCGGCCAACACCGCCGGCGCCTGTGAGGGTGTTAGAGGAAATGTGTGAGTTTGATGAAACATCGAGGAAGTAGAAAGAACTACGTGCTCAGGCGAAGAGCGCGATTGAACAAGTATTATACAACGGTTTTATCCTAATTGAGTGAGTTGAAAAGTATGAGGAAGAAAAGAACTCCTCTATATGCAATCAGTTAAATGAAATTGAAAATTAAAGAACTAAATTCATCCCATATCAATTGCCTTCAAACTTGGGTAACGTTGACTATATTAGAGAGACACTGACCTATGACCGCTACGTACAATTTTGTCGACGCTGACATCTTCTCGACTGCTTGTTCAGGCATCCTAGATAGACCCTCGCTGGAGTAAACAATAGAGAGTGGTAGCGATAAGGCGGTAGCGTAATCAGCCCTACTCTATCTTAGCTCCCGCTGGCTAGTTCAGCCTTCCGCATCTGCCAACCTACCCTTGCTACCTTACGGAGTACTCTCTACATACCCACACTTCTATCCACGATTCTATCCACCCTCCAGCCTGCTAGTGGAGGTGGGCGAGGGCGTTCTGAATTCCACAGTTGTAACTTTGGACATACCGCATCCACGGCCCATCATGACATCCAAATCGTCACTCTACGGCCTGCCCCGGCCCAAAACCACCAAATCCAAAGAGATATCTTCCTCCACAACCCTAGCCTTCACCTCCCAGCTCTCCTCCCTCCTCTCTCAACCCTCGATCGCCCCTACGTCGGGTCGTACCCGCCCTTCTAAATCCTCCAAATCCTCGATTTTCACCGCCCATAACAAGAACACCAAAAAGCGCGCCCTCGCCGACATATCCGATGGCCCCTCACCAAAACAGCAGCACCAAATCTCCCTCGACTCCGTTGACCCTGCAACGCTTCACCGCTCCAAGCGAAAGATGGAAGAAAAGGCTCGTCTCTACGCTTCCATGAAACGCGGCGAGTATGTTCCCCCCACTGGCGCTACGAACAAAGAAGAGCACGCTCTGGTGGATTTTGATCGCAAATGGGCTGAAGCCGAAGAAGCCGGCGGTCGTGTAGATACTTCGTCTTCTGACTCCGAGGACGATGACGCTGCCGCAAATGAACTAGTGGACTACGAAGACGAGTTCGGACGCCAACGCCGCGCCACAAAAGCCGAAGTCGAGCGCCTTCAACGCCGGCGCAACGCTCAGTCCCACGCCCTCGCCGAACTCCAACAATTTTCTGCTCGCCCCGCTGCCCCATCCACTCTCATCTATGGCGACACAGTTCAAACTTCAGCGTTCAACCCCGACGAAACCATCACATCGCAGATGGAAACAATAGCGAAGAAGAGAGACCGGAGCATGACGCCCCCCGAAGAGGTGCACTACGATGCGAGTAAAGAGGTTAGGAGTAAGGGAGTGGGGTTTTATAACTTCAGTAGGGATAAGGAGGGAAGGCAAAGAGAAATGGAAGCTCTGGAGAAGGAAAGAGAAGAGACGGAAAGAGGAAGAAAGGAGAGGGAAGAACGAGTTGAGAAGAGAAAGAAGGAGATAGAGGAAAGAAGGAGGATCATTGGAGAGAAAAGGGGAAAGAAGCTCGCGGATGCTTTTCTGGATGGGTTGGACGATGTTTGAATATGAAGATGCACGATTATCCCCAGGAGTCCCAAGTATGTGGGAGAAGAATTTTCGATTAGAACACCTGGTCTAGCTATGAAGATGCTGAGCAAGAACACGCCTCACTTCTTAATCCTCCCATATCAAAGTTAGAGTGAGAGGCGGAGAGAAGAGTTATCCGAGCAAAAGGCTATCGCAGAAAGGGGGTAAAAGTGCTATCGTAGAGGTTCTAGGGTGAGGATGGATCGTCTGTGGAAGATGGGAAAACGACAACGACGAAAAAACTAGAGGGTTTTTAAGCCTGTCGGTTCATCTTTGAACATGCAACGTGTAAACGGCAGTGAGGTGGGTTGGCGTCGTTCTGAATCCGGCACAAGATCAAGATTCAAGTCTGAGAGTTAATGTACGAAACCCAATCTCTGGATATTAATTTGTCTCTTTTGGCTCAGAACTCTTCAAATTGTGTACAAGTCGTATGTGTCGATAGCCATCCCAAGGACCAGTATGCACTTTCCTGCAATGGATGCCGAAATAATCGCATCTATTGTTAATTTGTTCGCACATATTGCCTTCAGACCTTTTCCCTCTTCTTTAAAAACGGTAATCTTGAGCCTGCTAGCGGTAAATTATTTTATCAGCGTCGTCGCGGACGAAAATTCCGCCTAGGAAAACCAAACAGCTTCACGCTCTTCGCAGCACTTATCACCACGCCAGTATGCTTCGATAACCCAAGCTCCCAAAGCCATTAACATCCTTTCAATGGCTAAACCAACCGCCAAGCGCACCGCAAAGTCTACCCCGAAACCTCCCAATGGCCCCAAAACCACCCCCAATCAACTCCCCTCTACCCTCCCATCCCCCTACACCACTCCGTCCGCGGCAATCTCTACCTTCCTCGACAATCTCGACCCCTCCCACGTCTACCTTTTCCACATTGATACCCACCTGCCAGCCAAAAAACGCCAAATTTACGCCATCGCCGCCGCGATGAACATCCTCATTGCCTTGGTCCTTCTCTGGCGCGCTTACGTCGCCATACCGACTTACATGAAGATTGGGCTTTCGATGCTAGGCTACGACAATGAAGAGACAGTGAACGTCGGCACGAGCGACATGGGCGCGCTTATCGAAGCGGGCATGAGGAGGACCTTCATGTTTGTCGTCGACTATGCGCTAGCTGTCTACCTGCTACCGTGGCCCATGGATTTCTTCATGGGTAACCCCGCAAGTCCCACGAAATGGAGATGGAACGTCAGATTCGAGGACAAGGAGATCGTGGTTCGCAAGTCCAGGAGATGGGACAAAACCCTCGGGTCGGACTGGCTGGAACAGAATAACACCGAGAGCCCTATCTACATGGAGAAAATCATGCCAGCAATCCAGCGGGACTGGATTTCCAAGAAAACGGGCTATTTGATGATGGATAAGCACTGGGACCTAGACTACCCAGCCATGATCTCCGCCCACGTCTTGGTCGCCCAGGCCAAAGCCACCCTCTCGGACTTCCAGAAAGCAGTAGCCGTCTACTCTTCCCCCCTCTCGCAGTGGCTCATCTGGCCCGTCTACCACCTCGACGAAGGCGGCCAAGAAGAAGGCCGGCGGCGCATCGTAGCCTTCAAGGATAAACTCACAGCCATGGGCAAGGAAAACCTCTTCTTCAAATGGATCGAGCTGATCCAGTACGAGAGCGCGCAGCCGGGGGGTTTCACGAGCGAGAGGCAGACACTTGTGATGGAGAGGGCGAGAGAGCTGTTTGAGCAGCAGGGGGTAGATTTCGAGACGTTCTGGGAGGAGATTGGCGGGGCGCGGGGAATGCCTGGGTTGGAGGATAGTGGGTTATGATAACCTTTCCATTCGCGAAGCCATGTAGACAGACTCCCGAAACCGACCTCCTTCTCGGGAAGGAAAAAGCCCAACCAGACCATCCTTACCTCGGAGACCTACTTTGGCAATGACTCGTTCTTTGCGCCTACCTACTCTATTAAGCACGAAGAGGCAACTCCCAGCAGAGCCCCCGGGGACGTTGGGCTTATGAGATCGTTGGTGCGCAGAGGCGTTTGGGCGATCTTTTAACAAAGGGCGAAGGTGGATGGGGAGGTGGGGATCAGAGCGTGGGTGGGAGAGATGAGGGGGCACGGGGACGGGGAATGTGGGGGGGACAGAGGTGGAAGGGAGATCGTAGTAAGAACGATGGAGAGATGATGGCAAAGAAACGACATACTATGCTATGCTATGCTGTGCTATGCTATACTCAAAAAGCCATCCTATTCCCTCAGATAGATATGCTATCCTAATGCAACCATGGTATTCCCGTCCACCCAAGCCCCCAAACAACGCCATCGCTATGCCAAATAAACAAACAAACAACCTCTGCCAAACAAAAAAAAAAAGAGACCAAACTCACTTATTCCACACCTTCCCCACCTCCTTCTTCTTGTTAAACGGATCCCCCGGATGCACCCACCCCCTCGCCGTCTTCGCGTTCCTACTCTCGCTGACCCCCGGGCTGGGAATCCACTCATCGCGCGCGCCCATCACCTTCTGCCGCGTCAGCGCGCACGGCGGTCCCACATCGACCTGCCACCCGTGCTGGCCCGGCAGCGGGACATTGCGCGCCAGCATGTGCAGGTACCAGAGCGCCATGCACGCCGTGAGGCCGGACTCGGTCGCGGTGGCGATGGCGGGGGCAAGTTCGAGGAAGCCAAAGTGCGGGACGTCAAGGGTGCCCATGCGGACGCAGACGAGTTCGATTTCGGTGGCGATGAAGCCGTAGCGGCACGAGTGTTCGCGCATGCAGCGGTGCAGGTGGGCGAGGCCCTGGAGGTATTCGACTTTTGGCTGGCCGGGCTCGTGGCGCATGCCCGAGTTCCAGCGGTCGAAGGACTTGACGAGGCCGACGACGCGGCCGCGGCCGTTGCCGGCGAGGGTGCAGGCGGCGTCGTTTTGGTAGTTGGAGACGAAATGGGGGCCGTCGCGGTCGCGGGACTTGTCGGCGCGCAGGGAGATGTAGGAGAATTGGCCTTGGGAGACTTTGAGGGCGGCGTTGACTTTGACGGCGTAGAAGTCGCGGTAAACTTCGAGAAGGGCGGTTTCGGATTGCGGTTGCAGGCGGGATTGTGGGATTTGGGGGAAGGGCAGGCCGGCTGCGCGGATGGAGACGTTGAGGAGGCCGGGGAAGCCCTGGATGTTGCGGATGGTGGAGAGGTTGAAGTCGTCCCAGGTGCGGAGGTTGCGGATGTCCCACCAGCAATGGGTGGTGAGGCCTCGCCTGCTGTTGATGAGGTTTACGGGGACGGGGTTGACGGGCGGACCGCGCCCGGTCATGTAGTCATTAAGGCTAATTGACGGATCGTCTTCGGCTATGAATTGTAGCTCTTGAGCGAGTACATAAGGTTGAGGTCGTACAGGGACATTCAAAGGTGGAGGAACAAAGGTGGACGAGCCTGGCACGACGGAGGGTGTGTATTGGGGGGAACGTGTGACGTATGTAGGTAGACTGCGGTATGTCGGATATCCATAGTGGCGTAAGGCAGTTTCGTTGATACCGGAAGTAGATGAAGATCTTGCGTGGCGATTGGACGACTGTGAGTGAGATGTAGAAAATGGAAGGGGCGAGTTCTGAGCAGAAGTTGCCCAAGATCCCTGCGTAGACGTAGCCGAAATCGGAGAGATGAGAGAGATGCATTCTGGCGGAGAGGTGGTGCTTCGCTGGACTCTTGGTCTTGTCGTCGATGCTTGACCTGGGGGGTTGCATGTTGTTGAAAGCGCCCTTCGATGCGTCTTCCCTTCAATGGGGGTCGGTTCGACGCTTGAATCTTGTGTCCGTATCTTGGGTAGGAGAGTAGGACCAAGCTGTCTCGCCGGAGATCGAGAAGGAGTTGTGGCGCGAGTAGCCACAGAGTTGGGCGAGGAATGCACAGACCATGTAGATGATCCGGATGCGTTGCGACTGTGATAGCCAGACCTAGAGAGTTCGAAGGAGGGAGGTGTTGCAGGTCGATATTGGTAAGGCGTGAGAGGCATAACGTCCAGCGTACTGTTGATGTTCCGGGTATAATGAGATGCTGTACGAAACTGATAGTCTATGATTCTGAAGCTTGCGCTAATTATGATTGGAGACCAGCTCCGATGTCTTAGTCTATGTTAACAAAGTAGGAAAATACAAAAGAGATTCGTTCACAGAAGAAATCTCCAGGCCGTTTCAGTTGCGTGATGTTAGGGAAGAACGAGAAGGGAAGAGTCATAGTGGACATGAGCGCGATACTTATCCTTCACGAGAAGCGTGTAGTGCCAGACCCTCACTTGAAACACGTCGAGGAGGCTCTTGCGAGTCTTTGCACGAATTGATTGTGAAACATGAAGGAAATATGCTAAAAGGATTATCAACATGAAAAAGAGCACAAATTGAAACATAGGCAGCCTGCAAGCCCGTTGATGTCGCGCGTCAACATCAACATCAACGTCGGAGGCATATGATATTGCTATTCTTGTCATGTTTTCCCCAGCACTCGGCAAGCCCTGCTTCAACCGTCTCGGTGGATCATGAGTTTGAATTTCGGTCACCGTTGAAAGCTGCCAGTTGTGGAGCGGGAGAATCATGGAGCGTCTCGAATACCCAACCGCCCATCTGATGGCTGGGCGCGAAGCACGTCGGTAGCAGGTTCTCTGAAAGTCGCTGCAAGTGTGGGATTGTCGTGGTAGTTTGGTGGTAGTTTGGCGCTGAGATGGAGGTTTGGTTTGAAGGTCGGCGCGTAGCCGGCGTCGTGCGCGTTGATTGGCCGACGTTTTCTGCACCGATCAGTCGTCCAACAGTCCAAGTCATCAAGACGCAAAAGTGGAAGTGGAAGAGTCATTGATTGGCCTTCTGTGTGGAAAGTCTTGCTGTAGCAGAATGAAAGAGGAATGGCATTGCATGCATGGCGAGACTTTTACGCTATGTTTCAGCTTACATACCATTCAGAGCAACGCATTGCGTGCGATGACCCATTATTGTTATACATAGTAGAAACCAAGGAGTTATGAATCTTTGGTCGTAAATACTCCTAAGTCCATCTTCTCAGCATCTGCCCTTTGATGTTTTGCCACAATTGCCATGATGCACACAGCCCTCACTTAGAAGATCATCGATGAATGAGCCATGGCCATGCCCAGCCTGCTCACACCACAGCAGCTTGGACATTCGCACGCCACCACTCCGCCCAATCCACCACCTTTCTCTGCTTCCGAGCCTCCTCGGCTGCAAATACCATTGCGTGACTCCGAACGACTTCCTCCAAAGTACATCCGATGTGTAAGCTCTGTGCTTCTGGGACGCTCATCCCCTGATTCTTCACCGCGTCAATGGCCTTGACGTACTGCTCTGCAAGACCAGCATCACCACCACCATGTCCACCACCTAGCTGCTGTGGATGATGGGTTTGCGTTTGCTTGCCAGCGAAATCGTATACCTTGATGGTTTCGCTGTCATACTCAATCTCGCCTTTGCTTCCGTAGACTCTGCCCCTTCTCTCGCATTGCTTTTCAGTAAATGCTATCATATGAAATATCGCCGTCTTTGCACCTCGACCTTTCAAACGTGTTGCCATATCACTTGTGTGATCTGCGGGAAGAGGGTCGTCTTCCCACGTCATCGTAACAACTTGATCATCGCAAACGTCATTGTCCGACTCGTACACACAACGGCCAAACCAGGAACGGCCTTCGATTTCTGCTTGCGGAGTATGACTATCGTAGTCTTCTGCAAGGCGTTTCTCAAGCCTTAACATGGCAGCATCTGTATGACCACCCACCATGAGGTCCTCGATTTCGGGGTCCACGATGTGAACAGGCCATCCTGCATGCCCTTTGGCTAGACAATGTTCGTCGTATATTTTCTTGGCACTGTAGATACACTCGCGCTCAGCCGGACAGGACAAGCAATTTGTAGCATTTCCAGCCAACGCCGGCTTCCGCGACTTTTTAAAATAAGTCAGCGAGCCTGTAGATGCCAGGTGAGTAGGCAAGTGCGGTGGTGCATTAGAAGATGGAGGTGGCGAGCACAACAGCCAGAGCAACAGATCAATATCATGGCATGATTTCGTCAACAGAGACGGTGCCGTTTTCGACTCCTTGCGCCAATTGCCCCTTTGGGCTGTCAGTATCCCCTAAAGTGTTGCCAATGTCTACATACCTAACGTAGCTGTGAGAAAAATGCCACCAGCCCACGGGCTCGGTGTGTTCCATGGACAGGATTTCTCCTATCACACCATCTTCCAGTAACAGCCTCCGAAGTAGGATGTTATGTGGACTATAATGCAAGACATGGCCAATTGAGAAGACGCTCTTGGGAGACTCAATAATAGCTGGCTGCAGCGACCGGTAAATCTTCAGGCAATCACCCAAGGTCGTCACCAGAGGCTTCTCGCACATGATGTGCACATCAAGCGGTGCAAGTGCAGTGATGATCTCTGCATGCGTGTCATCCAGCGTACACACGAAAACGCCGTCCACGCCTGCCGCCACTGACTTCCCACTTTCTTTTTTCTGCCTTCTATGTTGTTCATATTGCACAAATTCTTTCCATGTCTCGAATGTTTGGTCTCGAGTGGGATTTCCAGAACCCCAGATATATTTCCGTCCCAACGACTCCCTTTTGAAAGCGATCGGATCAGCTACAGCAATAATGCTTCCATTCGTGGATTTCGTAACGGCTTCGGCATAAGCGTTGCCTCTTGCTCCAGCCCCCACGATGATGAACCTTGGACTACTGTTCTCCTGCATAATGTGTCTCGCTATATCTTTGGTACTGTAACTTTGAATTTTATGAAAATGGGATGCCGCGATCCCTTACTTTGTGACTGAAACTTTCTGAAAATGGCCAATTTTTGAGGTTATCGCAAAGACACCACATAATCCCAACGTTGCCGCAAGGATTCTGCTATTGTTACCCCACCATCCTCTAGTGACTGATTGAATACTTCCTACTACGTATTAATGCGAGATTGAAGTTGAAATACTACGTAGTATTCTAGAGGTGCGATCGGAGTTGTCAATTGTTCTTCGGGCGGGTTCCTAAGACAACAAGCTTACGCATCATGGCTTCTGGGCGTTCCGATAACCCTCTTGTGTGGATAGACTGTGAAGTATGTATTGGTGTACAGCGAGTTGCTGGCGAATTGGGGCTCATGGTCTAGTATGCAGATGACTGGACTGGACCCGGATCATGATACTATCATGTCGATATCATGCTTCATTACAGATGCACAGCTCCACATCCTCGACAACCAAGGGTGGGATGTGGTAGTTCATCACGACAAAGCCACTCTCGACATGATGGATGGATGGTGCACCAAGACCCACGGAGACTCCGGCCTAACAGCAGCCTCAATCAAGTCCAACACGACTCCAGAACAAGCTGCAGATGGCTTGCTCGACTACATTCGGAGATTCATATCTGAACCGCGCCAAGGGCTGCTTGCAGGCAATAGTGTTCATTGCGATAAGGCCTTCCTGGTTAAGCCAGCGTATGCTAAAGTGGTCGAGTACCTGCATTATCGGATCCTGGACGTTAGCTCCCTCAAAGAAGCCGCAAGAAGATGGGCGTCGGACGAGGATCTGATGCAAGTTCCGCCCAAGAAGACTCTACATCAGGCTAGGGAGGACATCTTGGAGAGTATCGAGGAGGCCAAATACTACCGGGATACCTTTTTCAGCAAACCGGCGCAATGACTCTCTCGGAAGGGATATCAAAGTGCTAACATGCACATATATTGATTCCGCATGTGGATTTCGATGTTCATGCTCTGAAGCTTTGATGCGCTGGCTGTGATTTTCGTTGGTTGGGCTCTGCGGAAAGACCCTGCTGCCCCTGCTGCTGCTGCTGTCTCTAGCCCCGCCCCGCCTACCCCACCAAAACTAATAAAATGCTACGAGTACATAGATATTTGTATCCCCAATGGCCTGCGAAATTAATCAACCAGCTCAATTGATCTCTTGACTTCCTCTACGAATTACATTGAAGTCTACGGTCTGTTCGGCGGTCAAGATGAGCGTACAAACAGTCTCTCTAAAGCCTTTCACTGACCAAAAGCCCGGAACGTGAGCTTGCCCTAGCTCTCCCAACTAAACTCCCTTCAACGCCTATCTCAGCTATGAGCTAACATGATTTTAGGTCAGGGCTTCGCAAGAAAGTAACAGTCTTCCAACAACCGAACTACAGCGAAGCTTTCGTCACCAGTGTCCTGCTCTCAATCCCCGAGGGCGTCGAGGGTAGCTTCCTAGTCATCGGAGGTGATGGACGATACTACAACCCAGAAGTGGTGCAATTGATAGCAAAGATCGGCGCCGCATACGGAGTCAAGAAGTTACTGGTTGGACAGAATGGTATTCTGAGTACACCTGCTGCAAGTCATGTTATCAGAAAGCGAAGCGCCACTGGCGGGATCCTCCTCACTGCCAGCCATAATCCTGGCGGTACGTCGATAGCCGTCCCGATTGCAGCTATGATTTGACGTTCGAGAACTGAATTGGCGAAACAGGGCCCACCAATGACTTTGGTATTAAATACAATCTTGCAAACGGTGCTCCAGCTCCAGAGTCGGTCACGAACAAAATCTTCACTACCTCCAAGTCCTTGACAGAATACAAAATCGTGGATATACCAGCGGTGGACATGTCCAAGGTTGGCACCAAGACTTATGGGCCCCTAGAAGTCGAAATCATCGACTCCACAGCCGATTACGTTGAAATGCTGAAAGGTATCTTCGATTTCCCCCTCATCAAGTCATTCTTCGAAAGCCACAAGGACTTCAAAGTCCTCTTCGACGCTCTACATGGTGTGACTGGTCCGTATGGTGTTGCCATTTTCGAGAAAGAGCTTGGTCTACCAAGTAGTAGCACCCAGAACTGTACTCCTTCGCCCGATTTTGGCGGTGGACACCCAGACCCCAACCTGGTGTATGCCCACTCACTGGTGGAGGCGGTTGATAAAAACGATATCCATTTCGGCGCTGCGAGTGATGGAGATGGGGATCGAAACATGATATATGGGGCACGTGCCTTTGTCTCGCCAGGAGACAGCTTAGCCATCATTAGCCATTATGCCAAGCTTATTCCATACTTCCAAAGGCAAGGCGTCTACGGACTAGCCCGAAGTATGCCTACATCTGGGGCGGTCGATCTCGTAGCTAAGAAGCAGGGCTTGGAATGCTACGAAGTTCCGACCGGCTGGAAGTTTTTCTGCGCGTTGATGGACACTAAAAAGATGTCAATTTGCGGCGAGGAAAGCTTTGGCACAGGTAGCAACCACATCCGCGAGAAAGATGGAATTTGGGCAGTCATGGCTTGGTTGAACATTATCGCTGGTGTTGCCAAGCAAAAGCCAAATGAGACTCCCAGCATCGCATCGATACAGCACGAATTCTGGAGCACCTATGGCCGGACCTTCTTTACTCGATATGATTACGAGAACGTAGACAGCGATGGGGCCAATCAAGTGGTTGCTAACCTGACCGAGATGATCACCACAAAGAAATCGGAATTCGTGGGATCCAATGTTCATGGGCGCAAGGTGCTCGAGGCAGATGACTTTTCATATACTGATCTTGATGGAAGTGTCAGCAAAAACCAGGGCATCTACGTCAAATTCGATGATGGTAGCAGAATTGTCGTAAGACTTTCGGGTACCGGCAGCAGTGGTGCCACCATCCGGTTATACGTTGAGAGGCATGAGGGTGACGCGTCGAAGTTTAACTTGGACGCGCAGGACTACCTGAAGGACAACATTAGAATGGCAGTGGATCTGCTGGAGCTGCAGCGCCATGTGGGAAGGACGGAGCCGGATGTGAAGACGTGATTGAGCAGGGTCAGATCAGCTGAGTGCTACACGACTGATGCAGAGAACGTGATGGAGGCGGCTGGAGAGTATGATCAAAGACAGAAGGCAGAGGCCTCGTCAAAAGTGCGACGGCGTTGAACATACACAGGATCTTGATAGAATACGAGACTGGCTTGCTTGATAGATTCAATCGTAACCTCGATATTCCGTGAAGTGGATTTCGTAGATCTGCCGATGACGCACTTTGAGTTTGTGTGTCTCCCAACCTTTGCCAACTGCTGCGCTAAGCATTACAACTCGTTTGTGCCTGTCCAACTTCAACCACCAAGCTTCTTCCTTCTCGTCGATCCTCTGAATTCTACTCTGCGAAAATCCACCGAATATCATGTCTAATTCCTCCAAAGACGAAGGCGGCGGTGTCGCGCCTCAAAATAGAGGCTCCTGGACCTCATTCCTGAAGGTCAGCGACGATAGACCCCTCATGCCTCAACCTACTGTTTAACACTTCCTTCGAGCAAACTGCCCTATGCCCGTGCGCACTAACAGCGAACATAGTCAATAGCATCTTTCAACGGAGACCTCTCGTCCATGACCGCTCCGCCCTTTATTTTAGGCACTACATCTCTTACCGAGTTCTCTGCGTACTGGACCGAGCATCCCTCCATCTTCGTCGCACCAGCATTAGAGCCCGACCCTGCAAAGCGTGCGCTTTTGGTCCTGAAATGGTTCCTTAGTAGCTTGAAGCAATCATACGCCAGTCGAAGCGACAAATTGGGATCGGAGAAGAAACCATTGAACCCTTTTCTTGGCGAGCTTTTTCTGGGGAAGTGGGAGGATGAGGCTGGGACGACACAACTTGTCTCGGAGCAAGTCAGGTAAGATTGGTCCAGAAAATGCGCAGACCAGCGGATGCTGACCTGTTCAAGCCATCACCCTCCGGTTACAGCCTATTGCATCTGGAACGATAAGCACGGCGTCAAGGTAGATGAGCCCTGCATATATCTATCTCCAACTACTGATTTTTTTTTTCACAGCTACAAGGCTACAATGGCCAGAAAGCCTCCTTTTCACGCACCATTCATGTCAAACAGATAGGGCACGCCGTTTTTGAAATTGCGAGATACAATGAAACCTATCTCATCACCCTTCCCTCCCTACACATAGAAGGTCTCATCTATGGTAATCCTTTTGTCGAGCTAAACAAATGTACTTACATTTCCTCCTCCTCCGGCTTTGTCGCCAAAATCGACTACTCAGGCAAGGGCTGGGTTTCAGGAAAGAAGAACTCGTTCATCGCTACCCTTTACCCGGCGAACAACGAGAAAGAAATCCTGTACACAATCGATGGTCAATGGACAGACAGTTTTACCATTCGCGAGGGAAGTAAAAAGCACGGCGGCGTCATCGAAACCTACAATGGCAAAACCTCCAAAATCACGCCCTTGACCAAGACACCCATCGACCAGCAAGATCCGTTGGAATCGGAGAGGGCATGGCGGACCACTAAAGAGGCGATTCTCAAAGGTGACATGGACACAACGAGCACAGAAAAGAGCAAAATTGAGAATTCGCAGCGGGAGTTGCGGAGAAAGGAGCAGGCCGAGGGGCGAGAATGGCAGCGAAGATACTTTACCAGACTGCCAACTGCCGATGCCGCCTTTGAGACTTTGTCGAAGCCGATAGGGGAGAAGATTGAGCTCGAGAAGACCGGCGGTGTGTGGCGGTTCGATCCTGAGAAGTACAAGATGCAATCGGCACAGACACCGCAGCAGTTTTGAGCGGGACCGTATGTAGCATGACGGGCTGTCGGGCCGATATTCTTTTGCTCAAGGAAGGGCAGTGGCTAGACGGTTACACCGACATGGGTTTCTTTCGGATGGAATGGGTATGAGCGCTGTATGATTGATGCATGGGTGACCACTGGCAAGGGGGAATGAGGTCCGAGCGGCCTGGCACTTTTCTATTAGTGGGAGGGTTTTGAGGAAAGGGCAGGGGCGGGATGGGCAATGAGAGATGAGATTCTATTATCCTTTTTTAGATTTTTAAATTCTTGTGGTCTTGGATTCGTGATCGTGCCGTCGTGATCCTTTGCGCTGTGATTGATGAACGTCCTTTATCATAGGATTTCTCCCATTCAATCAAATCTATCCGATGGCTTTCCCGAAAATATACCATTGAATCTTTTTTGTTCTGAACTAGGGGGGAAAGAAGAGAAGAGCGAGAACTCCACTACCCCACCGCCATGAAAAAGAAAAGTCCGAGGATGCTCTATAAATACCCCCCCCTATCACCCCCATTTCCATCCCCTATCCCTATGCCGCATGCCCCCTCTCTCTCCCTTTCCTTCCCCCACCCCATCCCATCCCATTCCACGAACCCCCTTTGACCCGTCTACTCTGATAAAAATTATCTGATCTGATCTGATCTGATCTGACGCGCGTGACTTGGTTTGGGTTGGGGAAGTGAACCAGAGTAGAGATTGGAGTGAGGGTGAGAGAGATGAGGTAAATGGAGAGGATCGAAGTGGTCTAGTGGAGATATGAGCTGGAGGGAGGGGGGGCGTCTCATTGTCGGTCCACCCCCATCCATATCCCTTTTAAAGTATACACCCATGTCCAGGTGAGGATTCGATGTTTTTTCGAATGGAAATGGATGGAATTTGTAGCGGTACCATTGTGGATATTAGAGTTGGTATGGTTATTTGAGGCGGAGACCACCGAGTGCGTGGATATTGTTCTGATCGGCACGGTACAACCTTCATGCCTGCTGTCAAGCGATGCTGATCAGCTGTCGCGAGTACCAGTCCGTCGTTGTCGTTTACGCCCACCTTTGCCAGGTCTGCACTATGAATTATTCGTAGTTCGCGGGGTTTCCGATAACATAGTCGTTATCGTGGTAGATGAGGATTTGGTTATTGGTGGGACCAAGTGGGCACCTAGAAGTTCCAGTATTGTCTGCATCATGAAATAAGATGTATGGATTTTGAGAGGTATCATATCAGTGCTGAGTTGACATGATAAGATCTTCTGATCCTAGCTCGGAAGGCCTTGTGTTGTTGACCATTTCATTGATTTATGAACCCCTCATGGGTGTCTTCATCTTGAACAATGTGCCCACACCGACAAAAAGCTTGGGGAAGCCTCTGCAACGGTTTTGCTGTAGCCATACTGTATTTCTGAGCAAGTACTCCCGTTGTCCATGGTTTGCTGCAGACCAAAAGGCTTCGTTTCACTCAGTGTGACTCCAAAGCTTCAAGAGATCGCAAGCTGATTTCCTCTTCTTGTGCGATAACCGTTTCTTGCTGGAAAGTATCCTTACCAGAGTCTGCAGAAGCGGACGATCGATCAAGGTCTTGTCCAAATTCGGACTTTAGAAAATCAATGACCCACCAGGCATCCTCCCGCAAGTCTTTGGACATTAAAACTTCAGCGGCCTTAAGAGCTAGTTGAACCGTGCGTCTTCTATATTCCTTTCCAGGCGTCCATTCCTTAAGGTAATGTAAAGCTGAAGTTGCAATAGGCTCTTGCGGGTGATATAGTTCCAGAAAACCGTGGTGAAAGAAAAGCTGATTGCTCCAGGAGGCCACGGCTTGGTAGAATTTGTCATACTCTTCGACTTTAATCTCGTTGGGGGCTTGGATAAGCTTGAAACATAGGTAGGATCCAGCCTTTCCAAACAACCCTCGATGAACATACTCGATCTGCTCCGTTGATCTTACTTTGCCCAATATTTGCATAAACATATTTGATGAAGAGATCCAACCATCGCCATGCTTTACTTCGGATTTGATCATCATGAACAGCGCGTGGCGCTGCCATAAGATATAGGGCCGTACTGGCGAGGTACTATCAAAACTAGGTTCCGGTTGCATCAGCCAACGCCATATCTGGTTCCCATGGCCTTCGATGACTAGGAAAGGGGTCAGGAGCTTGATGAATTCGTGGTGTTTTCGAACTGATATGGACTCTGTAAGGCCGGAAGACCACAACCAGCTCAATATAATTGTTCCTGTATCGGAAGGTTTGATTGATGTCTTAGACGCGTTTGATGATGCTAACAGCTTCTTGTGTTGAACAGTGAGGCATAATATGGCAACGTCTAGATCCGCGGTTCCTGCAACTATTCGCTCTTTGAAATACTCCATCGGCCGCTCTAGGAACTCCCAGACTTGGCCACGGGGGTTACTATTGCGCCGGTCCGGATGGGAAAGCCTTCTCTTCTCTGGCCCTACCTCAAACAAGGGACTCTGTAGAATTGATTGCAAGTGGTCATCGGTAGCATTTCTCCTCTCTGACATCGCCACTGGATGCTCTCGATCAAGTTGCTCGCTGAACGATGTTTGGAGCAGACCAAGCAGTTTCTGAGAGTCTCGTGGATTGAGCGGTAGTTGAGGATGTATCTTTGAGACTAGATATCTCCAGCAATGATTTGAAGGCGCCTTCATGGATGGCGATTCAACTAAAGTAGACTAGTCCGGTAGATATCTCAGCGAGCGACAGTCTGCCATGAGATGAGCAGGAGGGTAGAATGCATCAGTGGCCGCAGTCACGAGTCTGGTGTCAATACTCGATCTGTACCACCACCACATGGAAAGGTCCTGTTCACATACATGTCACACTGATCAGTGGTAGGATCCCACAAGTGAGGCGGCGGGGCGGGCAATTGGAGCGTGGAGCGTGGACTACCGTAGTCGAAGCGGTTCGAGTGCCCTAGTCGTTAGCGCCAAATTTGTTCGCGGCGAGTTGGTTTTCTACTTTGCAAGAGACATTAAAGCTTGCACTGGATATCTATCTACATCAGATAGCTTACGACCTTCTCGACACCACACAGTTCTCATATCTCTTCACTCTTTTTCCTGTTTTGGCCGACCGCAAGTCAACTGTTTCGTGGCTTCACAGAGCTCACGTGAAACCCTGAAGCGACGCCAACTTCCTCCTAAGAGCTATCCACCGACGACAGTCCCATCCATCCCCGCCACATAAGAACACACGCAACTATGTCAGAAGTAAGATCACGACCATCTGGCCCAAGAGGCAGAGGGTCAACTCGCGGGAGCCGTGGAGGAAGCTACAGCAGCAGAAGTGGGCGCGGAGGAAACCGCCAGGTCAACGGAGACAAGCCCGAAATCGAACCAGCTGCTACTTGCGAGGACGAGGGCGAGATTGGGCAGCTCAAAAAGCAGTATTCTTCAGAATTGAGCACTATCAAGGAGATGTTCCCAGATTGGACGAGCGAAGACATTGTGTTTGCTCTGCAAGAGACTGGCGGCGATCTTGAAGGCACTGTTGAGCGCATGTCTGAAGGTATCTTCTCTTGCGATGCTAAATCAATATTGGGTAACCAATTCCAATACTAATACAACACGTCTATCTAGGCAACATATCTCAATGGGGCGAGGTAAAGAAGAAGACCAAGGACCGATCTCAGTCAAAAGCCAAGGAGGCCGGAGCGCCTCTAAATGAGAATACAAATACCTCAAACCGTGCTGGACGTACTCGAGGCGGCAATGAAGGGACTCGTGGAGGCCGGGGCCGTGGCTCGGAGCGTGGCCGAGGTGCAGGCCGGGGTGGTAGAGTTGGATCTACTATGGATGGTCCCCGTAATAATACTGTGGAGAAAGGAGCATTGGAACCAATCTCATCCAATGATTCTGGATCTTGGGACACTACAATACCAAAAGCAGACGCAGTAGGTGGAGGATGGGATCAACCGGAAACGGATATCACACCTATGGAGTCTTCATGGGAAAACGTGAATGTGCCGGACACAGCCTCAGCTCCAACGGCAGAATTGCAAAAGCCAAGTTCCAAGCCCGACGGTACCCGTAGCTGGGCGAGTATGCTATATAAACCTGTGGCTGCACCAGCTCCACCAAAGGCACCGCAGGCTGCGCCAGTGCAAGAAACTCCGGTTGAAGCATCTAAATCTACGCCTGATCCAGCACAGATGAATATGCCTGCGTTGCCACCTCCAATTCCGCTCGAGGAGCCCAATTCGGTACCTCCGGACACCCCACCAACGCCTATCATATCTACAGAGCCGCCTGTGGAAATTACTCCATCAAAAGATGAGCTGACAGAGACCAATCTGGAACAGCTCCCAGATACCTCTGCTGGACCCCCTACAACGGCCACGGCAGCCAGCACAGTAGCCAGTACCATGGATCCACGTAGTGGAGCTGCTAGTAGTACCCCTCTCCATGCGTCACAACAGCAACCCGGCTCTCGACCTCCAATGGGCGGCTATGCAACCAGCGCTTACAAGGCCACGGGTCTTCCTGGGCGTTCGGCAAGCTTCCAGAGAAAGATTTTGGAACAGCAGGAAGCCGTTGTCATGCCAGGCAAGCATGCAGTAGACCGTGCAGCGGTACAATTCGGGAGCATGGGATTAAACGGCACCTCAGAAGATGTCGATGTTGATAGCGATCGAGAGGAGGCCGAAACGCGTGCTCAACCTCCACAGCCTTCGCCTATTGCGCCAAGAGCCGCACTTCCTCCTGCACCACAACAACAGGCGTTTGATCCACAGCCTACGATGACTGAAGCACTTCCAACACCAAGACAAGCTCCAGGATTGCCACCCCCAACCCAGCAACCTGATCTCCAGCAGTCAAGCCAAGGTCCAATGGCAGAATCAGGTGCCTCGCAGCAGCCTGCCCAGTCCAATTACCCATATAACCAATTCAACAATCGTTATGGTCCTCAAACTCAGCAATCAGAAGCCTCAGCACCAGCACAGAAAGCCTACGAACCATTTGGTCAACAAATGCAACAGCCGCAGCACCAATTCGATGGGTACCCTTCAGCTTCACAAGCTCCTAGTCAACCTCAGCATACGCAGTCTCACATGGGCGCAAACTCCTCCGCTGCCAATGATATGTCATCGTACTACACATCCGAAAATCAGCGCAATGCTTACCAGAATTACTACAGTAGCTATGGCCAGCAGGCACAGCAAAGCCCACAAGAATCAGGTTTGTCGCAGCAGAGAGTAGGAAGTGCCTTTGGAGCTTCTCAGCCGGAGCCAACTTCTCAATACGCCACTAGCCAAACGCAACAGCAGTCACAGACTCGTTATGGCCAGGCTGGTGAAACCCACACGAGTGGTAATTCAACCCCCAATCCTACAGTTCCCGGGCAGCCTCAACACCAGCAGAACCCGCCACAGCAATCCCAGCAAATGCATCAGCAACAAGGACAAGGTGCGGGCCAACCTGGGGGATACCCGTACGGACACCCGTATTATGCCAGCCCCTATTATTCGGCGTATCTGAACCAAGTAAGTAACCATCCGTATGGTCGGGATCGTCCGATGTTTGACGACGTCCGTCGATATGATGAGCAATATCTCACACACATGAACCAGTTCGGCTATGGCGGCAATCAAGGTGGCTATGGAGGCGGTCCTTTTGGCGGTGCCACAGGAGCAGGAAAGCAAGGCATGTATGGCCAACCGCATCAAGGTTATGGTATGTCTCCGCAGACCGGCTACGACCAGCATTCCTCGTCTCCAGCAAATGTAGGTGGGTTTGGTCAACAACATTCGGCACCTGGTCGGGATGGTGCTGCTAGTAGCAATCTTGGCTACGCACGCGCTGGATCTACGCAGCCGTCTGAGAGTCAGCAGCAATACCCTACCACGAGTGGAGCTTCTTATGGTGCGATGCCAGACGTGTTTGCACGCTCCCAGTCCGGTTATCCAGGACAGCAGCAAGGTCTAGGCCACCAGCAACAAGGCGGTATTGAGGAATCCACACGTGGCTACGGCGAAGGCTCAAAGGTATCCAGCGGGCCTAGCCCTGCTCCAGGTCCACCTGCTGGACGTCCTATGTCGGCTGCGAATATGCATGGCCAAGGATTACCACCACCCCAAGGCCAGGGACAGAGCCAGCAAGGTTATGGAGGTTACCCGAGTCACTTGAACCCACAGATGCACGGACAGCAAGCCTCGCAGTATGGCGCCGGTCCAGGAGGGCTTGGTGGTCACCATCAACCTGGTGGTCAGAGTCATCAAGGGAGCGGCTACGGACAATATGGTGCTGGCTTTGGCGGAAGCTATTACGGCGGTAACAACAATCGTGGAGGATGGGGTGGCAACTACGGGCACTAAAGACCTAGGTTCGCCAAAGTGAAGGTCGAATGTCACTGTTGTCTTTGTTGAATATTGCGTGTAAGATTTGGCGAAACGCTGATGCGGCGGGTCAAAGGGCTAACATGTCTCGGATTCGTTATGGCATCTCTTCTCCCGCATCGAACAAACCTCCTAAAGATCGGTTTACGGAAGATGGAAGGTTGTGGACTTCACTATTACTGGGCGCCCCGAGGACTGCAAATTGGCATTTATTGAGCGGAAGCCGTCTATGTATTCTAAAATCTCGCGCAGGAGTCTGCGGACTTTTGAGGTCAATGCTGTCTGACTGAAAGTAATCGTTCGCCTTGAAAAGGGCCTGGAAGACGCCGGACAGGTCCAATGTCTTGATGTCGTTGAATTGTCTCTTGGTTTTATACTTGGTCCGCTGCATCTCGATGCTCAGAAAAGAAACCTCATAACATCTCGCTGCTCTAGCAACACTAGACACGGCCAGATTTATGGTGAGACTCAGTCACTTTCTCGGTACGATCCCCTCGGAACTTCTTGCCCACAATGATATGATTCTTGATACGGAGTACAGTAGCACGTGATTCGCTTCTTGTTGCCAAACAGGGCTGATCGTCCTCTCCGTACTAGCGCCGACGCTACGAATTGTGCAGGCCCAGCCTCCTGTTTCGCGCAGCATCAGCTCACAACAACCTCTCTTCACTTATTTTCCTCACCACCACCCCCAACTCCCATCAACCATTAATTTCTACGCGCACGATCGCCCCATCTGTGCGATCCTATCTATTACACACACGCGTGTTTCCAACCGATTTATCTTACCGGCTGCATATTACATCCACAATGGCCAGCGAAGAACCCCAAGTTGGTGACAAAGGTACGTGTATCTTGAACTCCTACGCATCATTTAAACCTAGTTGGACTTTGTGCATCCCCTATAGCTTCGCGCGCATTCTCTTACTCTCAATTGCACTCGACGCGTCCCGTAGCCAAGCTAATACCTGTCTCAGTCTCATGGAATTATGGCGGCGCTCAACCTTCCGGTGAGGTCGTCGAGAAGAAAGCCGATGGCGAAGTCTCTGTCCAGTCCAAACGCGGCAACACCATTAAGCGCAAAGGTGACCCCGAAAACCCAGCCGTTCACATTGCGCGTCCCGGCAATGATGTAGTCAAAAAGCAATCCGAGCTCACTGTCGAAGAGAAAGCCGAGGGCGCCGAAAACGGAGAGGCCGAGGAAGCCAACGGCGAGGTCGAAAGCCCGCCCAAGACTGGCGAAAAGCGCGCCGCGGAGGACGAGCCCGAGGGCGAAGAGGCACCAAAAAAAGCCAAGGCTGGGCGCGGACGACCCAAGAAGGTGGGCGGCGCGGCGGCTCCTAAGAAGGCGGCGGAGAAGAAGGTGGAGAAGAAGGCGGATGATGGGGAGAAGAAACCCCGAGGCAGGCCGAAAAAGGAGGGCGGCGCGACCTCGACCCCGAAGGCCAAGAAGGAGAAGAAGCCCAGGACAGCACCCAACGGCACCGGTATTGGCAGCCGGACCAGAAGCAAGAAGTGAACGGATCGGCTATCGTGGCGCTGGCTAAGGGATAGGGAAGGTGGGAAAAGGAGGCATGGTGAAAACGGACCTAGATGCAATTCTGTTTCTTTACATGTGTCGTCACTACCGCGTTCGATGCTGATTCCTAGGGCTGGCATTTGGCATTGGCCTACCGTGGCTTGTTCTACCATGGCACAAAAAGGCACAGGAGCGGTGGGATATGTTTTTCTTTGTTGTGTGCAATTTCCTATGTGTACGATACGTCTTGTTCTTTTGCGAAGACTCAGCCTTCGCGGACGCGGTAGAAACATTCAATCGGTTCAGCTAGGGTTAGCTCGTACATCAGAATCAGCAGTACATTTCTTCTTAGGGGAGCGATGGGCTTCATGCTTGATGAATACTGTCACTTGGTGTTTGAGACATTGTCATGGATTCGATGTTGGCGCCTGTCTCTTTTATCAAGTTATAGAGGAAATTTTCATTTATTCGCTTTTGCTTTTTATCTGTTCGGATGCGCGTTCTTTCCAATTGCGAGAACATCCTAATCTTCTCACAGTGTGCGATGAAGTATTCACCGACCTCGCCTACATCCCCGCCCCTTTACGCGTGTGCTATCACCAGCCAGTCGTTCAAAGACTCTGATCAATCCTCCTGCCCTTTACCACAGCCTATACCCGAACACTTCAAGCATTGGAACGTTCAAAAAAAAACCAGCAGTCTGGGCAACTGATGAAGAGTTGGCTGATAAATCACAGTTTCTTATACTCGAAGCAAGGTATTATTATCGCTACATGGCGCAAGGAAGAAGCCCCAGAAACATCAAATATATCCTCAACTTCCATTCCATAAATCCTTTTCCAAAAGTTCTCCTACAGCCCTCGCTCTTCCGCGGGTTCTCTTACCAACCTGCCACGAAGCACAAGCGATCTACGAGTTCATGCACGGTTTACGATACCTCATCTACCTACTACGGTGCGTAATTGCGTGCATGACGCCATGGAGAGGCGATCATCCGTCTTGTCCTTATCATCGCGGATATGCTCCGGTGATGGTCCGCTGCTCTTACCTCGCAAGTCACATTGATATCTTCGTACTTACAAAGAGCTCACCCATATATGCGCAATGGAACTGACAAAATTTCACCTTAGTTGAATAGAAGGCCTTTTTACAATCCTGGTCTGTCTGTCTGTCTGTCTCTAATGCTTAGTATTATGATTTGAGCAACACTTCAACTAGTCCAATTTTTCATCTGCCATCTATGGTTTCTCTATATCTCCTATTCCACATACCATCCCACCATGTCCTCCCCCAACCTCTTTAACCTCAGAAATGCCGTCCTCACCAGCATTTACATCTTCAACGGCTTAAACATCCTCCAACCCCTCCTTCTCATCTCCAGCCCCCCCACCACCGGCGACGACCTTTAACTCGCCCTCTCTCGCAGCTCCTAACCATTCTGAACTGCGCGTTCGCTTTCTACGCTTCATCAACAGCCGCGTCCACATCTCCCAAAGCCTCCAAGCTCCAATTCCTCCTTACTTAACAGCATCACCACAACCCTCGACATGGCAAACACCCTCCGCTCTCTCTCTCCTCTGCTCCATGCGTTCCCAAACCAGGAGCCCCCGACATCCGCACCGCGGGACTTGTAGCGCACCATCGCGCGCCGGGGCT
>JAABUL010002672.1_pt1 | contig 28854 bp, 36 predicted proteins | sample 5559151 | NCBI WGS metagenome assembly JAABUL01 (sample SAMN10711876, study PRJNA513368) | rock metagenome | isolation source: Antarctica rocks | place: Antarctica: Victoria Land, Pudding Butte sud
CCGCTTAAGTAGTTTTAAAACCTTTATAAAGTTAAATTTTAAGGATACCTATTATAAGATTTATATTAAGGAAGGTAATAAATCGAAGACTACTTTTTATACTTATTATAATTACTTTAAGTACTTAGTAATACCTTTTAAGGTTATTAATATACTAGCTACATTTTAAGCCTATATTAATAGGGCCCTTGGAAGACTTATTAATATAATATATATAATATACTTAAATAATATCCTAATTTATAGCTCTAACCTAGCGGATTACTAGTAGTATATTTAATAAGTACTAGAATAAATATAGTAATTCTTATTATTTACTAATTTTAAAAAGTATTAATTTAATATTGAGTAAGTTAAATTTCTAGGATTTATTATTTTAACCTCTAGTATTAAGATAGATCCTAAGTATATAAAGACTATTAGGGAATAGCCTTAACCTAAAACCTATTAAGATATATAAGTCTTTTTAAGCTTTATAAATTTTTATTATTAGTTTATTTATAATTACTCTTATATAATAGAGCCGCTTATAAGCTTACTTAAAGGGGGTAAAGATAATAAAAAGACTAAGTTATTAAATTAAATAACTATTATTAAGGAGGTATCTGAAGTATTATAAAATACCTTTATCTTTATACTATTTCTCTATTATTATAACCTTATAAAGGTACTTTATATAAAGACTAACGCGTTAAACTTTATTATAAGGGTAGTTTTATTATAATAAGATAAAAATAAATACTAGTAACCTATTATCTTTTAATCTTAAAAATTAACTAACCTAGAATAAAAATATAAGATATATAATTAAGAATTACTTATTATTATAATAGTAATAAAATAGTAGTAATATTACTTAAAAAGTAATAAGTTTACTATTAAGGTATAAATTAATTATAATAACCTTAAGGGATTTATAAAGTAGAAAGAACTTAATTCTAAATAAATATAATAAGTATTAAAGCTCGCCGTTTATAACTTTAAGATATTCTATTACCTAGGGAAGTTAAACCTTATAAATACGCTATCTTACCGCCTTAATTACAAGGGAAAGTCTCTCTTAAATATAAAGTTATTATTAATATTATAAAATAAACTTACTCTTTAAAGGAATAAAGACTCTAAAGAAGTTAAAGATATTATTATAATTATAATACTTATATTTTATATTATAAATATTTAGGTTACTATACCTAGAAAGGATATAAAAAATATATTAGAGGAAGCTCTTTATAATAATACCTAAAAGCTTATAAAGACTCTTATTAAGGATATTTAAAAATATAATAATTAGGTAAAGTTATTTTTAAAGGTACTAATAATACGCTATTATAGTTAATTATAAGTATAGAATTTAGACTCTAAGGGGCTATTAATATTTAATAATTACCTTTATATCTTAAGGGATAAAGTATTACGGAGCGAGCTTATTTACTATTATTATAATAACCCTTTAATAGGTTACTTTAATATTAAGAAGATATATAATCTTCTTACCTATAAATACTATTAAAATAGAAGCCTAACTTAGATTATTAAATATTATTAAACTTATAATATTTATTAATAAATTAAGTCACCCCGCTATTATATTTATAATAAACTCGGTTCTCTTTTAATTCTAAATAAATCCTAGAAGGAGATTTCTATAAACTTTATTATAAGTTTATCCTTTAATAAATATAAAAATATAATTTATAACTTAATCCTTATTATTATAAGTTAATTTATTAAAATAGTAAGGTATATTCCTATTAATATAATAATTAATATTATATAATTAATAGAAGTATTTCATAAAGAAATAATATATTAATATAATATAGTAAATAGTATTATTAATAATAAAGGCTCTATATTTATTAATACCTTTTAATTTACTATTTATTTCTATTTTAAAATTAAGAGGCGCCTTAGTACTACCTTCTATCTATAGATAGATAAATTAATTAAGCGCTAAAATCAGGTATTTAAATATTATTTATATATCTTTATAAATATTATTTAAATTAATTAGGCTAAATAGTTATTTATAACTAAATTTATATATATATATAAATAATTACTATTCCTCTATTAAAATAATATTATTCTACCTTATATATAAATATTACCCTGAAATCTATTAAGAACTTAAGGATAAGTCCTTAAAAGAAGAGGTACCTAATATAAATAAAAGGATTAGATTATTATAAATTATAAGGAATAAAGCTATTAAGCGTCTTTAAACTATATAAGAATCTTAGGCTAAGTATTATAATAAGAATTATAAGTTATAATTATATAATATTAATTATAAAAAATCTAAAATAAAGACGCTTAAATAAGAAATTATCTTATAAGTTTATAAGGCCCTTTAAAATTATAAATAAAGTTAAAGCGTAAGTATATTACTTATTATTATCCTAAACTTATAAGATCTATAATATATTTTATATCTTATTATTAAAACCTTACTATCTTTATAATTATAATAAATTAGTAGATATCTTTATATAAGCCCCTAAACTTATTAATAATAAAGAATAATAGGAGGTTAAAGAAATTATTAATAAAATTAATAATAAATAAGGTATCTAATATAAGGTTAAATAAATAGGCTAGGATAATAAATATAATTAATAGGTACCTAATAAAGACCTTAATAGGATACGTAAGTTAACCTAATCCTATAATATATAAGTAGGTAATAAGTATAAGTATAATAAAGATATTTAATTAATAATATATATAATTAGTAAATAGCGGCGATATAATAAGTTATAAGGTAAAGTAAATATATATCTAATAAATTTATACTATAATTATACTCCTTTATATAATTATACTTACTTATATAAATAATTTAGGTAGGAATATATTTTTATTATATTTAAAAGAATACTATTAATCTTAATATAATTTAATAAGGATACTAGGAATATACTATTAAGTAATAAGCCTAGGTACCTTATACCTTATAAAGTCTAATATTAAATAAGATATATTAATAATTTATTTATATTAAGATATAATTATAAAGATTAGTTAATTAAAGCCTTTAAATTTAGGCTCTAACTTACCGCTAGTATCCTAAGTATATTTATTAGGACTATTATTAAATATAAAGCCCTATTGAAGATTATATAAGCTTAATCTTATAAGCCTAATAGGCTTATAAGGAAGACGCTAGTAAGGCTCTAATAATACTAATTCTTCTTTATATTATTATAAGCTATTAAGCTTAGCTTATAAGACCTTTACCTAGCCCTTTAATTCCTTAACGTGTACGTTGAAAGTATTAATTATAACCTATATATTAATAATTATATTAAATACGGACTTAATTATAGCTATTATTTACTTATATATTTTATATTATTAGGTAATTAATTTATTAAGCTTCTGTCTCTTCTTCTCTTATACTATTATTATACTATGCTAGGTAATAATATTAATAGTTTACCTTACGCGGTAATATAATATTAGAGGAATCTATTATAAATTAATTAATATACTAATAGAGAGCTATTAGGATACTTACTTCTATATAATAATTAATACTATAATAGCTATTAATATATTAGGTATAAAGAGGGGCCTTACCTTTAATATAATTATTAAGCCCTTTTAAAAGATAAGTCTTATAAGGTAGATTTAATATATTATTAATATTAATACGCTATCTTAGAGTAAGTATATATAGATATATATTAGAGTTAAAAGCTATAGTTCTATTATATATTAACTTATTAATAGATAATAATATAATAATATAATAATAGTATACTTATAGAGTTATAATATATATATATATAATAATAAGATATTTATATTATATATTAATATTACTATTACCGCTATCTTATAACTAATATAAGTACTTATAAGAAAGGCTATAAGAGTTATAAAGAAGATAAAACTTTAAGATAAGAAGTTTATTATTATATTATTATATTAGCGCGTATATAATTAAAGCTATATAATTAATAATAATAGATATTAACCTTCTATCTTATTTTATATTAAATGTTAATAGAGACTAACGTATCTATTACTATATCTTAATATATTTACCTAATAGGAGTTACGCATTATAATATTATTAATATACGCCTATTATCTACTATTATATTCGCTATTTAGTATAATATATTAGTAATAGGTAATAGTATATTATTATATTATTATAATACTATTCTACTATTAATATAAGTTATAGGTATAATATTATAAAGTACTTTATAAAGATTTAATTTATTACTAATATATACTATAACTATAATATCTTTATTAAGTAATAATAGTTTTATTCCGCTACTAATATATATTATAGGCGTAACTATTATAGAATAGGTAAGATAATATTATTATAAATACTTATATACTATTTACTTATATAAGGATATATTTAATATATACTTACTAGATAATATTATTACTACCTTATAAAGGTTTTAGTACGCGTATATCTTATATATAATAATTAATACCGCTATAATAGTAATATATTAAATAACTCTTTTCCCTTATTTTTCCTATTAGGTTTTAAGGTTTTTTAATAAGTATTTATATCGCTATATCCCTAGGAACTAGGGCCTAGGAGGGGAGGTAATTATTAAGCTATAATATATATATACCTTATATACTATTATATAGCCTACTTAGTAGACCTTCCTTATAAATACAGGGTAATATTAATATAATATTAGGCTGTATCTTAATAGATATATATTATTTAGGTACTCCCCTATAATTTCCTAAGTTCCTTAGAGATTAATTCTAATATATATATTACTTAAGATATTAATATACTATATCCTATATTAAGTTATATTACTTAACTCTACATCTTTTATATTTCCAAGCCGCTAGCTTAGAGCTAGTAGTACCTAGCCTTACATTTTACTTTAAGTTATTATTATTAATATTATCTTAACTTTTATATCCTTTATATCTTCTTTTATAGTCTTACTTATAACCTTTATAATCTTATCCCCTTTTATAATTAATAATTATATTTACTTTATTTATCTTTAAATTCTTATCTTTTAAAATATAAAGATTAAGAATAATAATATTAATTTAATTATAAATTAATTTCTTAACTTAAATAAAAGTAATTTTACCTTAAATAGCCTATTTAATAATTTTCTTATAAGTATTTATATAAATTTAAAACCTATTTATTAATATTTGATAATAAATTAAAGGTATAAGTCTATTTATAAACTTATATTAAAATTTAAAATTATTAAGAATAAATAATAAATATATCTTATACTTAAGGAGTTTTAAATAAAAGGTATAAATAATAGTAATTTAATAATATTATTCTTAATTTTCCTATTAATAAGATATTAAATTTAATAGATTAAAAATAGTCTTAAAAGATATATAAGAATTTATTTTATTTAATAATTTATTTTATTTCCTTTTAAATAATTTATTAAATAATTTATACCTATTAAACTCTTATATTACCTTAAAGATATAATATTATTATAATAACCTTTTATTTATCTATAAATTAAATATTTATCTCTTTAATTTAATAATTAATAATATTTAATTTTTATTTATTATAATATTTTAATAAATTTAGAATTTTTGACTTATTATTAAAATAGACCTTTATTAAAGGTAAGATAAATATATCTCTTATAATTAAAGTATTTATTAATTAGCTTAATTTAGATATAAAAGATATTATTATTTTAAGTTAAATTATTAATAAATTAATAAATCCTTTAAGAGGTACTTTATATAATATTAAAGTAATTAAAATAATATTTATAAGTATTAATATACTTTAAGTTTATAATAAAATAAGTTATTATTAGGATAAAGTATTATATATAATAATAATATAAGCTTATATTAATATTTTATATTAATATTTAAGAAGATTAAAATAATTTTTAAATAATTTTTAATATTCCTTTATAATAACTTACTTTAATTATAATTAAATATATTTAATAATAATGAGTTTACTACTTTTTATAATAAATTACTCTTAATTAATAAGAGGTATAAGAACTTATTTAATAATCCTTATAAATATAAATTATTTCCCTATTATAATACTACTTTTAATTAATAATTAAGATATTTTAATATTAATTTATTTAATTAATAAAATATAAATAATAAAATATTTAATATTTAACTTATTCTCTTAAAGAAGGCATACTTAATTATTACTTTAATAAGAATAAGGTCTTTATACTTGACTTACTAAGTATAAATCTTAATTTAACCTCTTTTATTATTATTTTATAAGGGTTTCCCCTTACTAATTTATTAATTATAAGATAAAAATAATTTATAAATCTTTATATAATCTTTAATATTTTAATTTATAATAAACTTATATACTCTTATAAAATAATAAAAATTTAGGATTAATTAAGTGTATTTAAGGTATAAATCTAAGAGGTTATTTATAAATCCCTTTTATATAATCTTAGTAATATCCTTAAATATAATTTATTAATTAAATAATCTTAATAGGAGTATTCCTCTAATATACTTATATTCCTCTTATAAGGTATTTATTTCTTCTTAAAGGATATTAAATATTAGTAAGGAGGTAGAATTATTTAATAAACTTATATATATTTTATATCTTTATTAAGATAGAGTAAAATCTATAACTTCTATTAAATCCTTTTAACTAAGTTATTAAGTAATTATTAAAGTATTAGTAGTTATTAATACCTTAATAATCACGTTATTATATAAGCTATTTAATAAGACTTATTTAAAGTATTACTACTAGATATAAGAGTTATAAATTTACTATTTATTTTTAGGTAGATTCTATCCTACCTATATAATTTATACGTATAAGCTCAGCCCTATGAGCATGAATTAAGGAAAGTTACCCGAGGGGTCTGTCAGAAACTACGCTAGTCCTAAAGGAAATCACAGAGAAGATCGTGCTTGGCTTTTGCGAGGAGACGGCTTGTCTTGCGGTGCAAGGTACGCTGTTCGAACCAGCGACGACCGAGCAGGACGGCTATCAGGTACCTAAGGTACATAGAATGGCCCATCAGAAGGTCGCAAAGTCCCTGCATAGCGCGTGGATGATCTCATGCACTCTTCGTCAGCAACCCGGGCATGTGGTCCAATTCGTTAAGCCTTGGGGTTCAGCTTCTTATGATTTGCCCACTGCCTGATCTCGACAGGGCAAATGTCGAAATGAAGACGGTACGCTCTGCCGCATATCAACCCTTACAGACGTACTCTGAGCACGCCTTCCGCACAGCGTCGACTCATCACAAGCCCAAGTCCTTTGATGAGCCAAGGAGGGGGCCTGATGCTAGAGCTAGAGGAATAAAGTGTACGCACTGCAAGTGAAATAAGATTTGATTCCTGTTTAAGGAGATTGCATGAGAGATCCATCACGAATTCCAAGAACAAAGCTTACCGAAAGGATCCGGAAGCACACAACGCCTGTAACTGACAATACAGATTCTTCTTTGGATGACACGAGTTCATCAATCACTGGTACCACAGGACATGCGATGTGTGACAAGGAGTAGCGATAACGTGGAGCTTTTCAAGGACAGTGGGTATCACGAGAGACACCAACCAATGGTACCTGTACTTGCTACGGACAGGTTCGCTACCGGGAGTTTCTCAGATGCAAGCTCAATAACGTCCATTCATCTCGAAGGATGTAGTTGGCAGTCTCACAGTCTGGTTCTCGCGGCTGCTTCCGAACATCGAACGTCAAGGACTCGGGACAGCAAATAGGAGCGCTCAATATCTTACCCTACCTTACCCTCACATCCAGATCCTCGTCTATCAGCTATTACAAATACTATTGTCCCATGCTGTTATACAGCAGGACCGGCTGCAGCGGCGTTCTGTCCGATTGAATTCATGCGTGGCATGATGTACAGAAGATTGCCTACATGAGATGCCTGCCTCAGTACTGCCAGCTTCATGGCCGAAGCTACTACCTGTGTCATCCTGCAGATAACCACAAGAAGCTGTATCGACACAAATGAGATCAGTATCGCTTCAGCTTGGATAGGTATGTCAACACCACCCGAGACTGCGTAAGTCAGATGACCTACAGCAGCATGAGACTCGACAACGACTCGACGATAAATGGACGAGAATCAGAACAGGATGCAATGCACACACTGTTTCTTCCCGCTCCTTTCTCCGATGCAGGAGCGAGCATGAGCATGAGTAGGGGAGCCAAAAACATGCCAAACTTACCAGGAAGATCGAGGTTCCACTGGGACATTGCATTCTCGCCGCAGACTGCAAGAAGCCGGCTGCCTTTTCGAGTTGCACAAGAGATGCACCGAGGTTTACGCGATGGTGACATGCCAACCTAGTGTTGCACTATGGCACTTGGAAAGCAAGAGAATCAGGAAGAGAGGCAGACACCCCTTTTCGCGCTACTCTGGATCAGTATCACGACTGGTTGAGCCCAATGCCCCAGCCAGAGCCCGTGCTCAGCCGCAATTAGCTTCGATTGAGGAAATGAGAGAGCCTCCGTCGGACTAGGCGCTCAGTCCTGGGCAGTCAAGTCCACTTCAGCTTTGGGACTAGCATTCATGTCGCTTCGAGTGAAGGCAGCTTGCATGTACTGGCATGAAAAGCAATACTTGGAGCCACCAATACCAGCAACAGGCGCTACCTCCTGACATATGCACTCTAAAGCTGCAAGCGATCACAGGGCCTACTCCCTTAGTTCCTCCCAAGGATTAAGATAAGGGATGTTTTGACAGCGGGACCCAACATACCAGAATGGCCAAATAGATTCAGCGAGCTAACAAGCTGGCTGTCTGCATTTCTGACAGCGGCCTCTAGCAAGGATCGGCGCCAATAACACGCCTTCACTTCTCCACATCCCATCCCCTTTAGGTTCCCTGCGCCGCCTTCATAAAAGTAGTACATCATTTCCGAAATAGCCTCTCATCAGTGCATCTGCCAAGGGTCTAGCCAATGACTGGCACGCTTACCATGTACTGTGTAGAAGCATCTCGGCCTCAAAATTGATAGGTAACAACGCGGGGTCTGATGAGCTCCAGGCGACCCGGTCGTCTATTCGATGCATAGAGATATGCACACATACCCGCTATTCCCGAGCATGCAGGAAAAAGAAAGGCATCACAAAGGCAAAGTCTCGAGGCTATGCTGCTCTTTCCAAGCCCAATCTCATCGCGTACATGCATCCATGACAGCTGTCAACAACCACTGTCAAAAGCCTGCAGCTAGGCAATACCCGCACCCAATCCATCCCAGCGAATCGACGATTTCGATTTCTCGCCATCTCATTTCGCATGCGAGTCCGTCACATTCTTCACATCATCCAGCCTCCGCCCTCCATCCAATTGAACAATTGCCCGTATCACTAGCCGCATAAGCCGTTATGCTATCCCGGCGCGCCCCGAGGATCACCAACCAGCATTTCAATTGAGCATCGGCGATTGAGATGAAGCATGCGAATTCATTATGCGTGTCCACAGAGCCGAAAGCGGAGGGCGGGTAGCCTGTGGGCAAAATAGGCATGCCCGGACAACGGTTCGTGCATGGATCGGAGGTCCTCGGGAAAGGGGGAGGGACGAGATCGAGTGTAAGCATTGCTAATATCGCGCAACCCTGGTCAATTGGCCTCCTATGACAAAGCAAACAAGTGGACATTCGATACCCCGAACAGTGCGGCAACAGGGGAGCCAGACTTTGAGAGCGAGACATTCAAGGATTTTTGGATGGCTGCCAGCCTTCACATTGGAGAACATACATCCAAACCCAGTCCACCGCCTCCACTCACAATCATTCTTCCGTCCAACCCAACCCCAAGTACAACACAACCCAACACAACATAACACCATTCTGTCAAATCCTCCATTCACCTACGCACGCACATCACCCATCTCAAGTAATAGAACCACTCATTCTCAGTTCTTCTCATTAACCTACGGACACACCTCACCCCCCTACCCCCCACCCCACTCATCCCACAACTCCCAACCAAGCACACACGCACGCAACCTCCCTCAATACCTCATCAAAACATAACAAAAAAAACCAAAAAAAAAACCATACGAGGTCCCTACGCACAAGCACAGCCACTATGAAGGAACACAACCATCCATTCAAGAAACGCAGGAATATAGATTGCTCATTCACAAAACTCCCTACGCACTACCATTCCCGACGTAGACAAACCGCCCACCCGGAGACACGCCCCAAAGCCTCATTCACATTCTCATCACCGATCAACAACCCGACTCAACCCCCTCAACACATCCCTCATCCCCACCTCCCCATCCCCCCCAGCCCTCTTCCTCCCCTCTCCCTCCCTCTTCTCCAACCGCCCAGCACAAACACCCAAAACATCATCCGCAACTCCCTCCGCCGCATCCTTATACGCGCCCAACGCATGCACGTTATCCGCGAAGCTGTCAATGTTGAATTCGAGCGTCTGGTTTATACGTCGTAGACGGGATGACGTAGCGGCTGTGAGGGAGGGATGGAAGTCTGCGCTGAAGGAATTCAGGGTTTCGAGGGCGGAGAGCTGGGTCGGGTCTGTGAGGAGGGCGGGGTCGATTGTTGAGGGTGGAGGATGAGAGGGTGGGTTGGGGGGTGGTGGTTGCAGGAGGGATTCCCAGGTTTCGCGTTCGCTGCGGAGACTGTTGGGGTGTTGTTAGTGAACGATTTCTTAGGTTTGAGTGAAGAGGTAAGGATCTACCGAGCTATTTGTTGCTCCAGATCTTGTATTTTGGCTAAATTCGAGGCGTTTTTGGGATTCGGTTTCGGTAATGAGGGTGGTGGAGTGGATTCATTCTGTGGTGACGTTAGTGTTTTGTTCCGGGGCTCGTTGCCTGGATTGACGTTGACATACTCTATTGAACCAGTCCGACAGCTCTGATCGTTTCGAGAAGTCTTTCAAGAGTTGACTCTGTATCTCCCGCGCTGTCACCTCTGTCAGCAATATACGGACACTGATATCCTCACAACATACCTGCGAGTCTAGCATTGCTATCCTCCAATGCGAATGACGGCTTCTCGCCCAAAGCTCTCGTAGCACACCAAGTCAGGAGCTGTTTCATCCGCCGCGGTTCCGAAAGCCCCTCGCTCTCAATATGTTTGTAGAACTCAGAGGCTTCGACTTCGTCATGAGGCATTGCTACATCGAGGTTAGTAATCGACGATTATATCTAGCCAGATCTTGTGTTGATGGAGTGAAGTCATACCGGTAGATCTTCCAGTGTCAATCAGCGAACTCGCCCTTCGCCCTCTGAGACCTAGACTGCTCCTCCTCGCCGCATTCGTCTTTCTCATATCCTTGTTCCGCTGTATCCTCGGTGTATCCGCGAAGGGCAGAGCAATCTTCGTGGCATCGAACGAGATCTCAACGGGCTGCGTATGACCTTGTTGCTCTTCCTGCCTCGGAGACTTATGTGTTTTCTTCGCTCGTTCTTTTTCCGGTGGTCCTTCTACCGATGGTCCGCCTTCTTGATCTGCCTTCAATTCGCTAGAGTCTCGCTTCCTCCTCTTCTTGACCTGTAGTAATGGTGGATCTGCGCTCTCTTTCTCATGCTCGCCGCTATGCCTTGCACTTCTCCGCGTTCCCGTCCTCACTTCACTTTCTGCAAGTATTGTACTAGGTGAGCCTACGGATTTCTTCTTTGTTCGCTTTGGAGGTGCTGGTTCCGCGGGTGCTCCTTGCTTCTCCTCGATTGTAGGTGGCAGTGCTGCTTCGGCTTTTGCTTTTTTGGCCCGTGTTCGAGTGAAGGTGAAGCCATCGACTTCCTCGTCGTGTGCTGTATAATTATATTAGATCATGGCCGTCAATGTGATCGTAGAAATCTGGTCGTCAGATCGCTAGATCCCGATCCACAAAATCTGCGCAACCATTCAGCGCCACTCGCGAGACTCACCAGGTTTCCTCTTCGCCGCCGGCTTCACACTTGCCCCATTGACCTTTCCCTTTCCCTGCTTCCCTGCATCATTTTTGCTCCCCTTGACCGGCTCATTCTCATGTCCGATGCCATTAACCAATGGTGCATCCTCCTTTCCTTCTAATCGCTTGCTGGTTCTTCTCCCATGGCCGGGCACTTCGCTCATCATATGCGGATTATTGATCAATTGCAGCGGTGCGCGCGTCGCGTAGGCTGTCATTGACGCTTCTGATGTTGGCTGTAATGGATTTCGTCGAGATTAACTCCTTTTGGATGCGCGGTCTCGGGCGGGAGATGCGGAGGTCCTAGGAGGCTTTTGGGTGGTTTGCGCTGAGACTGTCACCTTCCCTATGCTATACAAATTCATCAATGCTGTCGTAGCGAATGTGTCGGTGAGTCGTCGTGTCGCAATTTGGCGGTCGTGATTGCTGTTCGCATGTGGAGTGAGGGGGTGGAAGCTTGGTTCTTAGCTGTTTACTTTTCGTGTTTTCACGCTAGCTTCTAAAGGCTTAGCCCTATAGATCACTGGAATCAGAACACGCGACGGCGATGTCTCTCGCAGATCTACTTACTCTACTGTCAATTACGCTCTTCCAGTCTTGATGACCATGCATTAATCCAGGTGATGTGTTGAACTCATCCCGTAAATCAGTCAGGAGATGACCAACGTCTAAGCCAATAAGGGAGGAAGCGCTTCATCACTAGCCATGCCCTATGCCACCAAAAACCCAAGTGCTAATCATATAAAGAATCGTTACGTTATGCACACAGTCACTTCATCGAAGACGGACCCGAAACAGTCGTGTCAGGGGCCAGGCTGCCTTCTATCCTCCGCTTAGCCTCCTGTCTCTCAGCGTTTGTCACATTCTCCTCTTTCTTACGCATGTCAGGCAGATGCTGCGATTGCTCTGGAGAGTGTCCAATGGACATGCCTACGCGCAGCTGGACAAGGGGTCAGTGAACTTAATCATGACAACAACGCGGCGACGACTTACCAATGTCTCCAAAGCGCCATTCGAATTGTCGACCAGGTCGTCGTCGAAACGCATAACGCCCTGCTCAAACAGAAGCAAAAGCGTACTCCCTCCAAATTTAAAGTATCCGAGCTCTTCTGCTCGGTGGACTGCTTCGCCCTGCTTTCGCGTGATGACAGTGCTGCCGACCATCATGGCACCAACGCAGATGACCATCACCCTACCATGAGACACAGAATCAATGGGCACCACGTAACGAATATTCTCGCTATAAACATCAAGTGCAGACCGAATAGCCATCGGATTCACGGTATAGTACTCTCCTTCTATCAACTTCGGCTTGTCCATGATCCCATCAACAGGTATATGGAAACGATGGTAATCCTGAGGGGCAAGCCGGAAAATGCCCATAGCGCCGTTGACATATCTCTTTGCGTCTTGAGGGTATGCGTTACCGAGAAGTCTCTCAATCGAGAATTCACGACCTTTGACCCATATCCTGGTGGCCTCATTCAAAGTATTGAACACCACAGACCGACAATCGGCAGGCGATACAATAATCTTTGTGTTGTTAGGGGCAGAACAAGGCCTTGCGTCCGGCTTTAGCTGGCGATAAAAGAACTCGTTGAAGTTCTTGAACTCTTCTACAGGCTTGCGGACCTCCGACATATCAAGCTGGTGAAAATTGATAAATGCTCGGATCTCTCGCGCTGAGGTGGGGTCATCATACTTTCGACCTTGTTTGTAACTCATGTTCCTCAGCATTTTTCGGACTGCAGATTGTCAGTACCGTACTCCCCCTTTGATAGGGTAATCGTACTTCTCTTCTTTTCCATGTCTCGACTCTTCAAACCCTTGTACAGTAGACGTATTCCAATTCGAACGTATACGCTCATTCTTTCCTCGTTTATCTGGCCTGTCATCCTATCCTGGACCAAGATGTTGGCTGAATTGGCACCCAGCTTGTACCCTCCGTACGAGATCTTGGTAATGACCTTCGAATACCATTTGCGCTGGGCTTGGCTGGAGGTGACGAAACCGGCCATGACAATATTGTTGACCTGCCTCCAATCCTCACTCGCGCACGTTGCTATGTGAGTTATTATGTCCGCATCGGACTTCTTGTTCAAGCGCGGCTGATGGCACAGTGGACATTCCTGTATCTCAACGATATGCTCTTCACCTCGCTCATCGACAAGGTCGTTTTCTTCCAAAAGCTCTCCTCCTTCGCCAGGCGAGCCAAGGTGATCTTGTGCGATAGCAGGTACAGCTGAGCGATCTGCTTCCTGGTTGAGTGGCTTCTTTGCATTGCCTTCCATAGCAGGTATTCCGTCATCCTGGCCTCCTTTATCATGCCCGTTGCTCTGTGTGGAAAAGTGGGCATTGTCCATGTAGCCTCTCACGGTGTCACCCCAAGTCTGCCTTCGTTGCGGGTGACTCAGTTGATCTTCCAAGGCCATGACAGCCTGATCATAGGTCAAGACTGGGTCCAGCGAGTCATCTTTACTTGCGAACCTCTCGAAGAAGCTGTCGATAGTCGAATCTCTAAGGGTAGAACCCAGCGTATCAAGCATCGTTGTCAGCTCGACTTTACTGAATCTAGCATTCTCGTCAGAGTCATATTGCTTCAGCATCGCACGCCAGAACTGCTGCCGTAAAGCCGGGTATGGAAGATATTTCGCCTTGACATGCAGTTGGGGATTGTGTTTAGCTTCCCATCGATCCTTATTCTTCAAAACAAGAGGAAGAGAGAGGACTTTCAGAAGTGCATCCTCCTCGTGATTATGATGCTCCTCTACGGCCTGATGCGTGGTATTGCTTGTTGTAGGCGTCAGATAGTTCAAATTACCTGGAGCGCTCGTGGGACCGGACGCAGCATCTAATAGTGCACTGCTGTTCATCGAGTTCTGGGAGCTCTTTCTAGATATCAATCCCGGCCTCGAAAGTTTGTTAAGGCTAGTAGCGGATGATGACCTGGACATTGAAATCTTAAATCTCGAAGGTTTTGGAGCGGGTAGGGTCATGGAAGTGTCAGGCGGGTCTGGCAGTGTGTAAAGTCCTGTTTCCGGATCTGATTCAGGGGCGGAGGAGATGAGTTCTGAAAGAGGCAAACTGGTGGTACCAACGAAGTCGTTTCCGGAAAGTTTGTCTCTGTCGACTACGGAGAAGCTCATTGAGTAGTTCTGCTCATGCTTCATGACCTGGAATACCATCTTCTCCTCGTATATGGGATTCAGATTATGGCGGATGACTCGAGTCCTGTACGTCTTTCGACCGAGAGAGGCCACCACGAAAGGGTCCATATCGAAGCCGGTCTTTGTCACTGTGGCCAATCTTAGTACCGTGTAGGGATCACAGATTTGGCGGGCCCTTACTATTTCGTTCTGGAGGAAGATCTGTAATCTTGCCAATCTCCAAAAAGACGACTCCAACCACGTTGGTTCCGCCTGTGAACTCATATGCTCTAGCTTTTGCCCTCTTCTTCAGGCGCTTCAGCCGGAGCTTTCTCCTTCTCTTCTCTGCTCTCTCCGGCTTCTGAGGGTTATCAGTCTCATCCGACGTCTCTGGGTTCTTCTCATCGATTTCGTCGTCATCATCATTGTCGTCATCGAGATCCAGGCTATCCAATTTCGACAAATCCTCATCTTCATCAATGTCTTCTTCGGGACTGATACTAATTTCTGATGCCAATTTCTGCAGAACCTCCTTTGGGTGTGCCGACGGGTCTGCAGTGTCCACGAGGGTGAACTGCAGCTGGACCTCTCCGGATACCTCCCCCTTTCTCTTTTTTCCTTTTCCCCTTGACTCTAGTGTGAACCATCGAGGCTACTGAAGGTGAGTACCGATATACGAAGCTAATTAACAATACAGCTCACCTCTTGTACCGTCTGACCATTTGCAAAGATTTCCTCGACCACCACATCGAATTCTCCTAGGAAGTCTTTGCCAAAGCGATCTCTATCCCAGCAAACGGCCTCAAGCAACACACTCTGGATGCCATCTATTGGCAAGTCGAAGGTTACATTCCATTCCGGGTTGAGGTTCTTGCTGACGGTAGGGGTAGATTGCTTGGAGTCTCCAAGATTGATAACGAGGTACTATCGACGGAGTTAATCGTCTTTTGATAGCGGAATCGTAATTTATCAGCACCTACTGGATCACTACTGCCGCTCTTGTCTTTCGCTGCCAAATTTCTCGCCTGCCTATTGATCAGCCTCCGAGAGATAGTCCAAGACAAGCAACCATCTCCTTACTCTCAACACTTTTGTCTTGAGGAGTAGACCTTTCGTCTCAGTGGGAGATCGCCCAGGACTTGTTTGTCTGCTTTCCGGCTGACTTGCTTCACCATTTTTGCCATTGTAGGTTTTGAGGCGGTTTGGTAGACCAAGACGAACCATGATGGGCACTAGAGGGATACAGTCAGGTCGTAGAGGCTTTGCTGGACGTACTCAAGCAGTGTATAACTTGGGAAGCTGAAGGGACGACTAAGGACATATGATCTCTGGACTGAGCTTGCGGGAGACGGGAACTGCGCCGGGCCCTTCGGCCTATTCAGCTATTGGACGCTGCGGAGAATCCCTCCATCCATGGGAGATTGCACAAAATAGACAAGGAAGACGTAATCAATGGAATTAGCCGTTGGGACCCTCAAGACGGTGGCTCTCGGACCTCCCTGTTAGGAGAAAGACGTGCAATACAGGGAGTGCGTGGAAAAAGAGGTGGTGGGGTGGACATCCAGGTCCTGCAGGCGGACCCACTTCCTGCGGGGCGGGCGGCTCTTTCCACGCGAGCTCTTGATTCACTGAACTGTCAGTCCCCTCCACGAGGTATATAACACCTTTATTAACTGTAACGCATCAACAACAATGGATCCATTCTCGGCAGAAGGGGGTGTGTAAGCGTCCAAGACCGCTATGATCGTCTCATGACTCACAATTCCAGAGCTCCTCAACATCCACAACGCCTTCCATCAGGGCCAATACCAGACTGTAATCGACTTCGACATCTCCTCACTCTCACATGAAAACAAGACCCCAGCCCGAGTACTACAGCTCAGAGCCCAAATTGGGAGCGGCAACGCCAAGGAAGTGCTGTCCAGCATCAAGAGCGAGGGCAATGCGCCAGATTTCGCTGCTGTGAAGGCACTCGCGCGATACAGTACCGGTAGCACTTCAGAGGCAGTCAGTCAGATTGAATCGCTAGTAGAGACCGAATCGGAGAATGCTACTGTGCAATTACTGGGCGGAACAGTGCTGCAAGCGGCTGGGAAGACCGAAGAAGCGTTGAGCTTGTTGAGCAAGCACCAAGGGAGCCTTGAAGCGTGAGAACATCTATCACAAGGACGCCGATGCGACGAGGACTAATCAAAGATGTTTCTGTGACAGAATCGCCCTCATTGTGCAAATCCACCTACAGCAGAACCGAACGGACCTCGCCCTGAGAGAAGTCCAAGCAGCTCGGAAATGGGCACAAGACAGCCTATTAGTCAACATCGCTGAATCTTGGGTCGGCCTCCGCTTGGTACGCCTCTTGACCTTCATCCTCATCCTCCATACCGACTCGTTGAACACTGACACTACTTCCAGGGCGGCGAGCGCTACCAACAAGCCTTCTACGTCTTCGAAGAAATGGCCCAAGCCCCTTCCTCCTCCGCAACAAAATCCCTCGTCAGTCAAGCAGTCGCCGAACTCCACTTAGGCCGATTACCGGAAGCGGAGGCAGCGCTGCAGCAAGCTATGGAGAAAGACCCGAATGACGTGGAAGCGATTGCCAACTCGATCGTACTGAATGTCATTAGTGGGAAAGATGTTGAAGGATTGAAGGGTAATTTGGAGCGGGTGCAGAAGGAGCATCCGTTTTTGGTGGACTTGAGGGAGAAGGGGTCGTTGTTTGATCAGGCTGCGGGCAAGTTTTCGGCGAAAGTGGCCACGTGAGAAGGGTGTGAAACTTGGTGTATGGCGTCTACACATCGTTTCATATAGACATGGAAGGATATGTATTAAGGGAAGAGGCAGTTTTGCTTGCCACATTCATTCGATATTACAGACTTTACCTCAGACATGATAGCTGGGAGACGCTCTGCACCCAATTGGAAGCAAATCGACATCAATAGTGGCTGCTATGGACTCTGGCTTTCCCGAAGCTGAACATGCCGGGGCTGAAGCGTACTAGTTCGTAGCAAGCCTGACATTGACCGAACGTTCATAACCCCCAAAGACATTGCGGTTCCACCACCACACTCCCCGTGTCCGTGGTCAACCCAGCATATAAAGTTCGCCAAAATCTCATGGTATCATCGCCATCGCCTATCCCACGCCAATCCATAAATGCATCTCGTCCAAAAACCCACCCCCCAAACGCACACACTCACGCAATAAAAAACCACACCCTCTCCAACAAATTCCTCGCCTTCCGCTCCGGCCAATGCGCATCCGCCGCATCCACCGCCGCCTTCCCAGTCGTGATATCCGCCTCCTCACTCCTAACCCACCTCGTCTTCTTATACACCTTCCAAAACACAAACAGAGCGCCATAGATAACGATACCCACATACGCCGTAACGAAATCCTGATAATCAAAGCCCTTGTTCTTGCTCGGAAAAGTGTAGAAGCCATTGAACAGCGTGATCACAGCGAAGAAGATGAGGGAGAACCAGGCCGTGTAGGGTTGGCAGGGGGATTTGAAAACGAGAGTGTCGCGGGAGATATTCTGAGCGCGAAGGGCGGCGTGGAAGCGGATGTAGGCGATGCTGATGGAGATCCAGGTTAGGAGCTGAGTAATGGCGACGAGGTTCTGGAACCATGTGAAGACTTTTGCCGAGCCGGCTGAGCAGGACATGTAGGTCAGGAGCGAGATGGAGGCTGTGAGTAGGACGCAATAGTAGGGTACGCCCTTTTTAGAGCAGGTTAGGAATATTCGTGGGGCCTGGTTGTTCTGCGCGAGGGCGTAGAGGTAGCGGGAGCCGGTGTAGAGGAAGGCGTTGGCGGAGGAGGTGGCCGCTGTGAGGATGACTGCGTTGATGATCGAAGGCAGGACGGGCACCATGGCGCGGTAGGACGCGATGACCCATGGGGAGGCTGCTGCCCCCGGTTTGTTGTTGTTCTGTCCATCTAATAGCTGTTGCGAGTTGTATGGGACCATGACCCCGATGGCGAGAGCTCCGAGGACGTAGAAGAATAGGATACGCCAGTAGACACGTCGGACTGCCTTTGGGATATTCCTGCGAGGGTTTTCCGCTTCGCCGGCGGCCACGGCTACGATTTCGACGCCGCCGTATGCAAACGCTGCATCCACCAGTGTGGAAAATAATCCGAGAAAGCGGCCAGTGCTTCCAGTGCTGACATACGCTTTCATAGCTCCAGGATTCTTCCAATAGCGAAATCCTAGGCGATCCCGCGTGGGACCCCCGCCCAAGTCAATGATGAAAGCGAAGAGGAGGAGGCCGAGGATTGTAATGATCTTGACGCTTGCGAAAACAAATTCGGCTTCACCATAGACAGAGACGGCAAATATGTTCAGCAAAACCACAACGATTATAATGATCGATATCCAAGCAGCGACATTGATATTCTGGGCCCCGTCCCAGTACTCTATCACCACGGAAGCGGCCGATATCTCGCTGCAGAGCGTGAGGGCATTCAGTATCCAGTTGTTCCAGCCAACAGCAAATCCCATAGCTCCATCCACGTATCTCGAACAAAAATGCGGAATCGCACCGGGCAATGGTAGCCATGTAGCCAATTCACCGAGACATTGCATCATTGCATAGACCGCGACTCCAGTGAACGTGTAGCCAAGTAGAAGACTCAAAGGGCCAGCTTTGACAAGATCTCGTCCAATACCTAGAAGCTCTTAGATCTGCTATATCGCAATTGATTAGGGTGTCTATTACCCAAGAAAAGCCCTGCGCCGATGGTCCCTCCCAGAGCGATAAATTGGATATGACGGGACTTAAGGCTAGCGTAGCTGTCAGCGTGCGAGTTCCATGCCTAACATTCCTCTTCTTCCTATTGACATACCCACGGGTGACATAGCCATAGTCCTCAACAGTCGCTATATTCCCGTACATCTCGGCAGCTTCTCCAACGCGCATCCCCTTGTCTGCCACGATCCGGGCATGTTCGTTGAAATAACCGTCATCGTATATGTCTGACACGTTGGTATATTGCTCCAATGGAGCAATCGTGTAGGGATCTTTCTCCGTCGACATGGTACCGCTCGAAAAGTGATGATTGCTCAATAGATACAAGAAACGAGACGTAAGAAAAAGTACTCTAGAGAATCTTCAACATGGGTGCAGTGATATTGCGATTGCGTACGCTGGAAAGTGATTGATAGCAGCTACAGAAAAGGCAGTGTTCGTACTGTGCAATGTCGATCTGGAAACAGTCATCAACTTCAAGAAGAGGAGATGCCAGACGTCCTCGAGGAAGGGATTCGAGCAATGTTACGCCAACCGAGAGGATGTAACATTGCTGGCAACACTAGCAGATCTTTCAACAAACCTAGACAATTGATTGGGTATCTATGTTGATCAGGTACTATCATGAGATCTGCTCGATCAAAACATCAGCTGCCGCGGCATTGCCAGCTTCACTACCTTCTACGCCGTAGAATGTGTCCGCTTTCGGCGACATCAAGTATGGCACGGACGGTAGTGTATCCTGTCAATTGTCGAAGCAAGTTCATGTGTGCCCTAAAGGAGCGTTAGGCTCTGCGGCACCCTGTACCGGCGAGCGGTAGTGGCTCACGAGCCGTTACTGCGACATTGTCATTGGAACGCAAAGAGGATAGCCTCCGGGACGGCAGGGCTGATCCGATAATCAAAGCTTCCTTATCCACCCTGACGACATCAGTCAAACTTAGAGTGCTGGATCTTTGGGTCTTGAATCTTATTATCCGATCAAGCCTTAGTCGACTCGGTTCGGAGAGTATCTCGCGTGGTCTTTAGCCCGCGGAAGTGTCTTTCTGATCATTGGAGCGGGACAAGTCCATGTTTGCAGCGCTAGTCAGTCAGCCCAGAAACGCAGAAGGGAGGCACGAACAAGGCATGGACGCAAGGTCATCACATTGAGGTCTGCGGCAAAGTCATGACCGGGAGTGGCCATCAACCAGCATTATTTCGCTCTACTCCTGGTTTGGAGCATCAGATATCATGAGGGGGAACGAGTTGGGAAGACATCATGCTGATCGTGGTCAGAATGGATGTTTCCAAAGAGAGCCAATGTCTTTGGAGGCTGCACCGCAACAGCAAACCCTGGTGAACTTCCACGAGTATGGAGTGCCAATTCTCATTCTCGTAGTCCAAGTATGTGGAGATGCAACTAAATCGAAGAAGTTGTTCTTCCCCAATGGAGGGCAGCCTGAAATAAGCGACAAAGGCGCCGATACCACCCAAGCACATTTCCAGTGAGAAAACAGCGATAAGCACTCATCACCAGTAGTCTCGTTTCTGGCCCTGTTGGTGGTCTTGTCTTCTGTTGCTTGATCCCTGAATGCTGGCCCGTGACCGCACAAAGGCCCTTTCCTCGCCAAGGATGTCCAAATGTAATCCATTTCATCGATCCCTTGAGGAAACCTCTACAGATCGCCGTATTGGGAGGCCATGAAAAGGAGAATGGCATCGGCATCAGCTGTATACAGCTAATAGTTGCAGAACGTTGATCCCTCCGTATCTGCTTACAGGCTCTTAGCGTGGATCAGATCCTCGAAATATACACACGCATGAGCGATGCGTATCACTCTCGCATTACTCAATGGTCTACTGACGCATTAAGACTGCAGCATCACGTTGATTTCGCGGTATGATTGATATATGTCGTCGCCGACCGGTGAATTGGAAGATATCCGGACTGAGGTGGGGGACGAAGCTCGCTTAAATAATTTTGCCCACCTCGATCCCACGTCCAGCTTCATCTTGACAACGACAACCGCAAAAGGGCAATCCCGTCAATATGGTAAGTCCTACGAACGGCCTCCTTGTTCGATCGAAGCATCTCGAGGATGCATGTAAACGAGTCCACGCAAGATGCTTCGGAATGGATCTGAAGCGCAAATTGCTGACTCTGGGTCGTAACACAGCCTTTCACCAAGCTGGTTAAGAACAGTGCATATTACAGGTGAGTATCGTTCCTTCTTCTACGTCCCTCCACAACCTCCTTCTAATACCATTGCAGCCGCTACCAGACCAAATACAAGCGTCGTCGAGCAGGTAAAACCGATTACTATGCACGCAAGCGTCTCATCACCCAAGCCAAGAACAAATACAACGCTCCCAAGTACCGCCTCGTCGTTCGCTTCACCAATAAGGATATCATTTGCCAGATCGTCACCTCCGAGATAACTGGCGACAAAATCTTCTGCGCAGCCTACGGCCACGAGCTCAAGCGATACGGCATCAAGCATGGTCTTACAAATTGGGCTGCTGCATACTGTGTTGGCCTCTTGATCGCTCGCCGCGCTCTCTCAAAGCTGGAGCTGGCTGATACCTTCACTGGCGTTGAAGAAGCTGATGGCGAGTACAAGCTCACCGAAGCCGTCGAGCACGAAGGTGAAGACCGTCGTCCGTTCAAGTGCTTCCTCGACGTTGGCCTTGCTCGTACTTCCACTGGAGCCCGTGTCTTCGGCGCCATGAAAGGTGCTTCGGATGGCGGCATGTATATTCCTCACTCGGAGAACCGCTTCCCTGGTTTCGATATCGAAACCAAAGAGCTCGACGCCGAAACCCTACGTAAATACATCTTCGGCGGTCATATTGCTGAGTACATGGAGACACTTGCCGATGACGATGAGGAGCGTTACAAGTCACAATTCCAGGGCTATATCGACGACGAAATTGAGGCGGATGGTTTGGAGGAGATGTACCAGGAGGCTCACAAAGCGATCCGTGAGGATCCCTTTAAAAAGGACGAGGATGCCGGAGAGAAGAAGACCAAGGAAGAATACAAGGAGGAGTCGAAGAAGCACAGAAAGCAAAAGATGAGCAAGGAGGAGAAGATGGAGCGTGTCAAGGGGAAGATTGCCAAAGTGAAGGAGGCTATGTGAGGTGGATGATGGTTCGGAAAGTTTGTCGGTCACGGCGTACGGTAAATACTCCGCCAAGTGTCATGTAGAGCAGCGGTGAAGTCTCGTCAATGAAACCTGCTTTGAGTTCTGCTCCATGATCACAGTCCTGACGTCCACGGACTCGCGTGTCAGGTCCCCTTGTCCACTCCGAGGCGAGTCTGAACGAGCCAAGACTCCCAGGCCATGCGAGAAAAGGCCAAGCTTTCCACACAATGTCTAGATAGCTCAGCCTCATCTTCCTCTCATGGATGTCAAAAGCTATTGAACTCGCGCCTTCTACCAGCGTTGAAATTTGTCTGACATGCAGAGCCAAGGAGGGGATGTGTACCAAACGTGGCGGAGAGGCTCGGCCTATCATGCTCGGTTCCCGTAATCACCTGCTCTCCGCCCTTCGACCAAACTGTGCGTTCTAGCTGCTTCACTTGGAGCTGACAGATGCAATCCCAGCATGCAATGCCTTCATGTAGATTGCCAACCATGATGCCAAATATCGCTCAATCGTCATCGCAAGTGGCAAATTGAACAAATATGTGGACTCATTATCGACGATAGCACCTCAGCTTGACCCCGCAAATAGCCACCACGAACTGAAGGTCGGTGCAATTGCACTCCGTTCTTCGAAAACATCTACAAGCTTGGAGATGGAGGGCGTACACGGTGTTGATGTTAGCTGGCTTCACCATTCACCTAAAGGTACGTCTCAGTCTCACAAATTACATCGCAACATCCCCGAAGCCAGTCGTGTCTGCGAGGCGGAATGTCCCCTGGTCCTCCTAAAGGCCAATTGACTGATTCTCGCAACTTATAGATCACCATGCACACAAGACTACCAATACCGCCGACGCAGGCGCTGAGGAAAAGCCATCCTCCAACGATGTTCCGAAAGTGCCCAAGACAGATGCGCCTACAGCTCCCAAGACCAATGGTGCCCAATTACCTCAAACCCACAGTCACATACACAGACCTCACCTCCCTCATCGACAGAGTTCGGAAAAGGCAGAGTCGCCAGGCTCAAGCTCTTCAAAGGGCCCCAAGGAGCCCAAGGTAGCGCCGCTGGGCAGACGGAACTCGTGGATGTCGAGTATCAGTTCCAAGTTTTCTTCCAATACAAATCCACAGCCCACCGCCTCTGGCACCGCGTCGCCGCCATCTATGAAGTCCCCACCACCGAGTCCAGCGCCGGATTCCCTCACAAATCCTTTCGGCGCAGCAGTCACACCAACTAAGAAAGCTGATAATTCTCCTCCGATCCCGTCCTCGAGCCCTAAATCTGGCAATACATTCATACAAAGCGCACTCAGGAGACTTTCATCTAGCAATAATAGTACTATGGGAAAAGCTTCAAGTACTGGGGGAGTTTGCCCCAGGAAGACTATGAACGTCGACCCCTACCGTGAACGATGTTCAGTTCCAGAACTAGACCTAAAAAGGCTGCGACGAGTGTCTTTCTGTGTGGATGTGGAAATTGCTGGCGCGGCTCAATATGTTAATGAAGAATCAGAGGCGCCGCCACCACCAATAATGGAAAAACCAAGTCTTAGCAATCTCAGTCGCGAAGTGGAATCTAAGAAAAAGAAGGACCAGAAATTCAAGAAAAGCGAGGGGGCGGCACTCAAGTACCCCGACGCGGTCGTGGATGAGAAAGACACTGGTGGGGTTATCAGAGCCAACGGAGAGAAGATGGAATCTCAGCAAGCATCGGAGCCGAAGCCCCTTGAAAAGGCGGAGATGAAAGAGCCGACGAAGAAGAGGGAAAAGAAAAAGCGCTCGGAAGGGGAGCGCAAGGAGAGGAAAGAGCGAAAACACCAGGAAGATCTGGCTAATGGTACCATACCGGCTGAAGTAAATCGTGAAAACAGTAGTGGTAGTGCGAATGAGTCGTCTACCAGCGTTGACACGCCGCCAAATCAAGACCGACCAACTACGGATCCACTTCGTATTTACCGACGCTGTTGTCAGCTGCGAGAGACACCTGTCTTGAAGCGAATAACTGAACAGATCTCATCTCCTTCCGCATGCTTAGCCTCCACGCCCGGTATACTCTCATGCCTCGATCTGTCAGGGTATTGGATACAACTTCCAGATCTGATTACGCTTGGGGATTATCTAGCCGTGGTGCCAGTGAAGAAAGTGGTGCTAGAGAACTGTGGTTTGGGGGATGAGGCCGTACGGGTCGTTCTAGCTGGACTCCTTGCAGCCAAAACGCCAGAGCAAGCGAAGCACAATAAACGACTCTGTAAGACGGGCAATGCCCATGATAAATCAGGTACTGAGCGACTAGGTGTTGTTGAGAAGATCTCGCTGAAGAATAATCCAAAAATCGGCAAAGAAGGCTGGCGGCACATCTCGCTTTTCATAAACATGTCAAGATCCCTCAAGGCCATAGATTTGTCATTAATCCCGTTCCCTCAGCCGTCCGCAACTGTCGACAGCGTCAAACATCACCCAGTACATCACGCCCATCCTCAAACGCATGCACAGATTGATATGCCAACATTACTGCAAGAAGCCATAGGGGAGAGGCTTGGAGGCAGCCGCTTAGAGGAGCTCGTTATGGCACAGTGCGGTCTCAATACTGATTGCATCATGAAGCTCGTCGATGGTGCAATGAAATGCGGTGTTACCAGGTTAGGCCTCGCCAGTAACAACATGTCGCGAGAAGCGTTTCAGCATGTCATACGTTATGTACGAAGTGGAAAATGTAATGGGCTCGACCTTGGTGGAAATGACCTTCGTGAGGATCTGGATTTGCTCGCAGAAGCCTTGGATGACAAAAACCCACTGTTCGCGCTCAGCCTCGCCGATTGCCATCTCTCACCCTCCTCCCTCGAAGCCTTACTCCCAGCCCTGGTACAGCTCCCAAACTTCCGTTTCATCGACCTCTCTCAGAATCGCGACCTCTTCACGACCCGGCCTACCGCTCTCAACAATATCCGCAGATATTTACCCCAATGCCCTATCATCAAAAGAATACATCTGATGGATGTGGCCATGTCACCAGAGCATGCCATCGCCTTGGCCGAAGCTCTCTCAGAAAGCCGGACCCTCGCCCACCTCAATATCCTGGAGAATCATAAATTGACACCATTAGCTTCCGCAAAGACCGAAGCAGACCAGGAGGAGGCGTGTGCGCTGTATGCCTCGTTAATGGCTGCAGTCCGCGTTTCTCATTCGATAGTCTGCATCGACATTGACGTGCCGAGTCCGGATTCCAGCGAGGTTGTGAAAGCTCTTGCCAAACAAGTTGTGGCATACTCCCTGAGGAATTTGGAGCAATATCCTCTACAAGAGAACCCTGATTCTGCAATTGCATCGATGGCCTATCCCCACGGGGGCGAGAAGCAATTGACGGTTCCAGACGTACTGTTACACTTAGTTGGGCACGTTGATGGGTTCCCAGAAAACCACGATAACGACGACCCAGCACCTGATGATGATTATATTGTTGGTGGCACTGGCGTTGTCAAAGCTTTGGACGTCTGTCTTAACAGAGCGGCCGATGCCAAAAGACTCTCTCGCAACGTATCACCGCAGCGAAGCGGCGCAGGGACCCCACAAACCGTTCTGCAAGGCAACAATGTCTCGAAAGGCAAAGCCAAGGAGATGTCAAAGAATCTATTAGAAAGTGCCAGGAAGATCAGAGCTCGTTTACAGCCATCTTTAGTCAAAGAAGCCAAAGGTGGCGACGAGATGAGCTACCGTAAGTACAACCCTTGGCAATCCTATTGTAATCCTTACTCAACAATACAGGACGCCTAAAATTCCTCGACTCGACTCTCGAACGTATGATCGAACGATTCGAGAACGAATACCCCGAAACTCGCCTGCCCAGACCCGCTACTGCTACCAACGGCCCCGAACCGTCCAATCTATCTTCTTCCCTTGAAAGCACCTCCTTTTACCTCAATCCTCAATCAAGCAACACCGATTCCATCCCCTCTGCGGAGCTTGATGACAACGACAGTGCCGTTCCACTCATACGTCCAGAATCCCTTTCCCGCCGCGCCTCCTCACCCTCCCTCGCCTCACGCCAAGCCCAAGAGGAGGGACGTATGCACCGTTTCGGTCAACGCATTAGACACGATATCTTGCGTCCCGAAACCGAAGACTATGCCCACGGTACCACAGGTACGGAAGTCGAAGCCGACTATCTCCAAGACTTGCGGAGACGTTTGGAAGGTTTGGAAGGTAGAGAGATTCAAGAGAAGATGGAGAAACTGGGCCCAGACGTAATGTTTGAGGCTATTGGAGCTACGACAGAGGAATTGGTCAAATGGGAGAGGAAAGATCCTGTAGGTTTCCAGAAGGTGAGGGATGCCAGCGCGGCCGCCGGCAGGGCTTACCAGGATCCTAAGCCTCACCCTCGGCTTAATTTTGACGGGAGGTGAAGTCCTAATATCTCGATTCTCATTGATGAGGTGAGGGAGTCACAGGCTTTCAACAAAGCGTGGTTTAATTTTGGCAATCTATATCAGCGTTGATGATGCGTTTTTGGAGAAGATAACAAGCGAGCAATGATATCTTTGGTTTCTCTGGCCAGCAATTCATCTTGGACAAAAGCTGTCATTACCTTTACCTCCACTCGTTCAGATACCCACTGTACATATATGTTTTGTAGTACAGATACTCACTTGAGCGATTCATCTTTACGAGACCAATGTCATTTTCGACACCATCGAATATTATATTCCATTATCGATCCGGGACCAAAGTCAAATACATGCGCCTGCAACAGCGAACCTGAAAACGCAGTATCCAGATTAAACTCGAACGCTTTCTGTTCATAATACACTAACAAAGCTCAACCTTCCACTTTGCATGGGCAGCGAGGAAAAAGACACCAAAGCTTTTATATCCGACACGCCTTATACCTGAAGGACTACCGATCCACAAACCAGACAGTCTCGGTGCAAACATATTGATTCTCGTCTCTACTTATTAATCCTCCTCTTCCTCGCTACCCAGCACCCTGCCAAAAACAGCTAACCTCAAAAGAAATCGATAGCGTGAAAAGCAATATCCTCAACCGCAGCTATCCATCAACATACATATATATACAAAACCCTTAAAAAATCTCTCGTACCCATGTCCCATCTTTTCCCCAAACGGCATTCCCCACAATCAGTCATAAATGTGTATATCCAGCAACAATCAAAAGTAGAAAATAAGTTCACATACAGGATATATCAAATCCCAGGGGCCGAATCAGAAAAAGATGCGAAACAGCAAGCAACTAAGCGACATCCTCAAGCGAAGACTTCATCAGATGAACTCATACAAGAGATAGTCATTATAATATCATTGAAGCAGTCAATACTCCTACCAAGCAATTCCACAGATCATCAATCCAGACTTTTGCAAAGGCCAAACATCAAGCTCCTTCTCCACTCGACCATCCATTCGTCAAGTCTTATATCCAGCCTCCGTTATCGCAAAACTTGATAGATGCAATTCCAGGAACGCAAGCGATGCTGCCAGAAGATGTCTAATGTACAAGCCCGATCAAGCTTTCACGAATACCAGTATCGCGATATGATAAAGCTCCATCTCCCCAAAACAATCCTCAATCCTCAATCCTGAAACCAAAACCCATACAAGCTTTCACGCATACGGGATTCGTATAATGAGGTAAACTATATAGCAGCTCTATGATTTCTCTCCCACCTCCCAACCTCCCAGATCTCCAAATCAGACTTCCCCTATCAAACTACGTAATCATCCCCTCAAACTCTCTCTCCACACCACCAGTAACCCACCATCTCCTAGCCCTCATCCTATACACCTTCTTTCCTCTCCACACCCCCTACACCCCCCTTCTTCTATACCACACCCCCATCCCAAAAAACCACACCTCAAACCCCCCTCTCCATAATCTCGAATACCACAACCCTACCCCCCTC